>Ga0210039_1000033_pt1 | contig 185150 bp, 176 predicted proteins | sample CryGeyCG2114_250_3_FD_185460 | JGI IMG/M metagenome (GOLD analysis project Ga0210039, IMG submission 185460) | Groundwater microbial communities from aquifer - Crystal Geyser CG17_big_fil_post_rev_8/21/14_2.50 (SPAdes) (version 2) | ecosystem: Environmental > Aquatic > Deep subsurface >...
CTCACGGCACTTAAATTTTATTGGTGTTCGTGAATGCTTCGCATTTCAGCGTTGGCTTTGTGTGTCGGCAAAAACCAAATGTGCTTGACCGAGCGTTGGCTTTTTACACTGACGCACAACGTTTTGCGGCTTGCAGAAGTGGCGGATTAAGGAAGCCTAAACTTACGGTTAAACACTGACTTTAAAAGTACAAAACCAACTTTAAATTAAGCCTAAAACCCGCCATTTCTGCAAACCGCTGTTAGCGGATGTTTTTATTTTTTAAAATATATTTCTTTCAAAAATTCAATTTTTTCAGTTCTGCTTTTCGGCTTCTTTTTATTATTATCAGATAAACTAATTCCAATTAATTTGTCATTTCTTACTCCGCTAAAAATGAAACTTTCAATATTTTTATCTACAATCTTTAATCTCCAAATTATATATTTTTCTTGTTCGTTAGTTTCAATTTTTTCAATTTCTACATTTTGGTCGTCTTTTCCCCAAAATTCAGTTTCCCACAGATAAAATTTATTTAAAAATTCAAATTCGGATAAGTCTTTGTTATAAAATTCAAAATTTTCTGGCTTCCTGACATTTATTAATAATTGGAGCTTTAACTTTTCATTTGCAAAACCCCACTGTGCAGAATTTTCAATTTTTCCAATATGTTTCCATTTTCCTGGTAATTCAAATAATTCGTTATTTATTAGAAATGGTGATTTAGTTTGTCCAAATGATAAATTTGAAATGATAAATATCGCAAAGATTATTTTTATAAGTTTTAATTTCATAACGTTATATTCAATGTTTCAAATACAATTTTTTTAATATTTTCTTGTGCGTAATTTTCGTCCCAAAATATCCGCTAACGTTTTGCAGCTTTGGTTAGTGCGGGCTTTGGAAGTAGAATTTATCTGCAATGCACCGCACCCCGCATTAACTAAAGGTGCTGTTAGCTGCCGTACTTAGTCAATTAATTAACTTAAAAATTAAATATTATGTCAGAACAAGATTTAGAATTAAGAACTCAATTTTTTGTCCATTACTGGGGGCAAAAATTGTTACAAGTTACATCTACTCAAATTGTAGAAGTTGGGCAACACTGGAATTTAAAGCATCCGAATTTTAAACTAAAACTTAAACCTTTGTCAACACTAAAAGACCACGAAGCTTTAATTGTAGGTCAAATTGAAAATTTTGAATCTAAAAAACCAATAGATTTAATAAGTTCAGAGGACTTTATTTTACTAATGGTAGATTTAAAGCATGGTAGTTGTCATAAATTTCATGTTGTAGATTATCTAAGGTCAAAAGGTTATGCGCTTCCGTTTATGCAATATTCTGTCAAAGATTTGGTTGAAATGGGCTGGGTAGAATTGTCGTCATAGTATGGCTGCTAACTAGTAAATAGGCGCAACTTTATGTAACTTTTTTCTATTTTCCATTGCGCAAAAACTTTGCCTAAAGTAACTATTTTTTAATAAAGGAACAAAATCAATAAGTTAAGTTAAATAGAAATTGAAAACCTTTCAATTCAAATCATTGATATAAGTGCTTTGCTAAAATTGGATATTCTTATTTTTAATTAAGGTGCGTTCACTCCAAGTGTTTTTAATCTATTTGTTGCACTTATTACTTGAACTTACAAATTAAATGAAAACCATTTAACAACATTAAACGTTGTACCATCTATAAAAAAATGCTGCACATTGAAATTTACAAAAATAATGCTTTATAATGTGATAATTTTGTAGTATCTTTATAATCAACCCTATAAAAATTCTTATTATGAAAAATTCATTAAAAACATTTTTTGCAATCACTGTATCTTTATTTTTATTAACCGCCTGCAACTCAGATTTAGATAACATTACTCAAGCAGAAGATGATTCTGATATTAGCTTATTTATACCAGCAGGTTTTGACTTTAGCACACACCAAAAAGTAACCATTAATATTGTTGAAAATGCCGCTTATGCAAAATACGATGTGTACGCATATTCTGATAATACAGATGAAACGCTGAATGATTCTGAAATTTTGGAAAGATTAATTTTCTCAGGCGTTCCAAAAAACGGAGTGTTAAAACAAACAATTAATGTGCCTACATACTATAATAAAGTATATATCCGCAGAATTGAAGGAGTAAATTTATCGACAACAATAAAGGATATTGTGAATCAACAAGTAAACTTTAATTCATCTGAAGCTAAAAGCGCTGTAAAATCTACATCAAATAAAAATTTAGCGAGTACAGATACAGATGGAGATGGTATTTTTGATGATGATGATGCATATCCAAATGACCCAAAAATAGCTTTTGAATACTTTACGCCAAGTAAAGATGGAAGAGGCACACTTGCTTTTGAAGATTTATGGCCGTCAACTGTCGACTATGATTTTAATGATCTCGCTCTAAGATATAAAGTAAAAATGTTTTTAAATGCAGATAATTTAGCTGTTGGTTTTGATTTTGAGTTTAAGGTTATCTCAAATAGAGCAGGTAGTTATATTGGTTTTGGATTTGAAATGGAAGGGATAGCTCCTTCTCAAATTGAAAGTGTTACTAATCCTAGATTAACATTTGATATTATAAAACTAAATCCAAATAGAACCGAAGCAGGGCAAAAGAATGCTGTTATTATTGTAACAGATGCCATTCGTTTTACCAAAGTTGGTAATGAATTTATATCAAAGACTATTTCAGTTAAATTTTTAAATCCTATAAGTACAGCAAACTTAGGTGTTGCTCCTTTTAATCCTTTTATATTCACAAATAAATATTCAAATACTCAAACTTTTGAAAAAGTAAGAGACAGAGAGGTTCACTTACCAAATAGGAAGCCAACTAGTTTAGGAATTGTGAGTAATGGATTTGATGATCCTGATGGAACTTACATCTCTAAAAATGGCTACCCATGGGGACTTAGTATTATTGAAGGTCAATCTATTGTGACAGGTACAAGACCTAATCCTTATTTTAGGATTCCAAAAGACACAGTAAATATAACTAGAGGATATAAATTCTTCAAAACTTGGGCTGAGTCAGGAGGTTCTAAGTTCAAAAATTGGTATTCAAATGGACGTGGTTATAGAAACGAATCGTTATTACAAGAATTACAAGACTAGCTACTAGCATATTTAATTAAAATGTATAAAAAAGAATTCCCTTAGATAAAATCTAAGGGAATTCTTTTTTAATGTTACCATAAACTAGATTGTTAAACTAGTAAAATAAGTACTTTAAACATGGATTACTATCTGTGAATATTATTTTTATTTTAAAACCTGTTGTGAGTTGTGATTAACTCCTTCTCTTACAAGCCAACAACGTATTTTTCAATAACATGGCAATCGTCATGGGACCAACTCCACCTGGAACTGGAGTAATAAAATCACATTTTTTTGAAACTTCGTCAAAAGCAACATCTCCTAACAATCTGTAACCACTTTTTTTGGTAGAATCCTCTAAACGTGTAATGCCAACATCAATCACAGTAACGTTTTCTTTGATCATATCTGCTTTTAAAAACTCAGGAATTCCAATAGCAGCGATAATAATATCTGCTTGTAAGGTAATTTCTTTTAAGTTTTTTGTTCTGCTGTGGCAAATGGTCACAGTTGCATCACCTACTTTTCTTTTTTGAGACAACAAAATACTCATTGGACTTCCTACAATATGACTTCTTCCTAAAACAACTACATGCTTTCCAGAAGTTTGCACTTGGTATCGTTCTAATAATTCCAAAATTCCGAAAGGAGTTGCAGAGATAAATGTGGGTAAATTCAACGCCATTTTTCCAACATTCATAGGATGAAATCCGTCAACATCTTTATCAGGATCGATAGCCATGATTACTTTCTGCTCGTCAATGTGATTTGGTAGCGGTAATTGAACTATAAAACCATCAATTGTGGCATCATTATTTAGGATATGAATTTGATTGAGTAAATCTTCTTCGGAAATATTTTCTGACAACCGAATTAGTGATGATTCAAAACCTACCATTTCACAGGCTTTTACTTTTGCGTTTACATAAGTAACACTTGCACCGTTATTACCAACAATTACTGCTGCCAAATGTGGGGTTTTGTAACCTTTGCTTTTTATTTTTTTTACTTCGATAGCAATTTCTTCTTTGATATCTGTGGCTGTTTTTTTTCCGTCTAGTAGAATCATTCTTTTAATTACGAATTGTTAATTACGAATTACGAATTAGGAACTTCAAATCTTGAGCTTTGAATTTTAAGTATTGTATCTAAAATTCTTAATTCCTAATTTGCAATTATTATTTCAAGCCTTGCATCATTTGCATCATTTTTTTGCCACCACCACCTTGCATCATTTTCATCATTTTGCTCATTTGCTCAAACTGTTTCATCAATTGATTTACCTCTTGAATGGTAGTTCCTGAACCTTTGGCGATTCTCTTTTTTCTACTCACATCAATACTTGCAGGAGTACTTCTTTCTGATGGAGTCATAGAATGAATAATGGCTTCAATTCCTTTGAAAGCATTATCATCAATTTCTACATCTTTCATTGCTTTTCCAGCACCGGGAATCATTCCAACCAAATCTTTCATGCTTCCCATTTTTTTGATTTGCTGAATCTGCGTCAAAAAATCATCAAAACCGAATTGATTTTTGGCAATTTTCTTTTGTAGTTTTCGGGCTTCTTCTTCATCATATTGATCTTGAGCACGTTCTACCAACGAAATAACATCTCCCATTCCCAAAATACGATCCGCCATTCTATCAGGATAGAAAACATCAATCGCATCCATTTTTTCGCCAGTACCAATAAATTTGATGGGCTTATTCACAACGGATTTGATTGACAAAGCAGCTCCACCACGAGTGTCACCATCTAATTTTGTTAAAACGACACCATCAAAATTCAAAATATCATTAAATGCTTTTGCGGTATTCACGGCATCTTGCCCAGTCATTGAATCTACTACAAAAAGTGTTTCCTGTGGATGTATGGCTTTATGAATGTTTGAAATTTCAGTCATCATGGCTTCATCAACAGCCAAACGTCCAGCAGTATCAATTATCACCACATTTTTACCATGTGATTTTGCATAAGCAATTGCATTTTTTGAAATTTCGACAGGATTTTTATTGTCAATTTCAGCATACACTTCCACGCCAATTTGCTCACCAACAACTTGTAATTGATTGATAGCAGCAGGTCTATACACATCGCAACCCACTAAAAGCACTTGTTTCGTTCTTTTGGTTTTTAAATAATTTGCCAATTTCCCGGAAAAAGTGGTTTTTCCAGAACCTTGCAAACCAGACATTAAAATCACTGTTGGAGAACCTCCTAAATTAACGCCAACAGTTTCACCTCCCATTAAATTAGTCAATTCATCTTTAACTAATTTTACCATTAATTGCCCTGGATTTAATGTTGTTAAAACATTTTGACCAATGGCTTTGGTTTGAACATTTTTGGTAAATTCTTTGGCAATTTTAAAATTGACATCGGCATCAAGCAATGCTCTACGAACTTCTTTGAGTGTTTCTGCAACATTAATTTCAGTTATTTTTCCATGGCCTTTCAGCGTGTGTAAGGCTTTATCTAATTTATCGCTTAAATTACTAAACATAAGTTACTTGCTTTTTTTTTAAAGTCACAAATATAAGAATTCATAACGATTCAATTTGTTTGATGATTGATTTTTATTATTAGATAAGCAAAATGTAAACAATTTACTAATACATTTTTTTCAAGATTGTAGTATGATGTTCTGTGTGATATGCCGCCCACATAATCAATTCTCTCACTGTTATTTTTCCCATCAATGGATGAGGAATTACGAGTGTATCTAAATTGATGTCGCTTATTTTTCGGGTTTTATATTGCAGTTTTTTATGTTGAATTTGCAATCTTGTCAACAATCGAGGCTTGTCTTTTAAAAGTGGACTTTTTAAATTTTTATTAAAATCAATTACTTTATCACTATTTTGAATTAATTTTTCTTGATACTTTTTCACAACAGCATCATAATCCATTGAAGGTCTATCGCTCAATCCAAATTTATATTTCAGAATAAATCGTGGATAACTCAGCGCATTGTTCAAAAGTTGCAAGCTATTCACCAAATGTAAAATATGTTGGCTTGTTGTCCATTTTCCTTCAGGACCTTTTTCCCAATTTTCAGCAGGTTGATTGTCTAGCCAATGAAATAATTGTTGGTATTTTTCCTCGATTAAATCAGCAATTTCAAATTTATCCATAATTGAATTTTTTTAAAAATATTTTAAAACAGTTTCGAAGATCTACAAAAAGTTTTTTATTTTTCTGGAATAAATTTTAAAGCGACTCCATTAATACAATGACGTTTTCCGGTTGTTTTTTGTGGACCATCATCAAAAGAATGTCCTAAATGGCTGCCACAAGTGTTGCATTTTAGTTCTGTTCTTTTGTAGCCAATTTTATAATCTACGTCCACTTCAATATTTTCTTTAATTCCTCTGTCAAATGAAGGCCAACCAGAACCAGAATCATATTTAAATTCGGATTTATACAAAGGTGTTTTGCAAGCTGCGCAAACATAGGTTCCTTTTTCTTTACTATTGTTTAACGAACTTGAAAAAGCTCTTTCAGTGCCAGCTTCACGCAAAACATAATATTCCATAGGCGATAAAAGTGATTTCCACTCGGCATTTGATTTTTCTATGGAATAAGATTTCTTATTTTTTAAAGAAGTTTGTGCTTTGCTATTACAGCTAATTAGTATTGTCAAAACTGCGAATCCAACTATTTTTTTCATCTATCTTGTAAATTTTTTTGTTTTATAATTAGTAGTTGTAAATATAATGATTTTTCGATTTTTAAATTGTTAATTTGTATTACTGATAGGTTTTAAAATATTTTTAATTAAAATTTTAGGTAATTTTTTTTGAGTTGAAAAAGAATTCTTATTTTAGTTTTTAAAACCTAAAGTTATCAAAATATAAGTTCGAAACTGTAAATTTAAAAAAAAAATGAAAAAAATAGTCCTTTTAATTGTTGTTGCATTTCTTTTGGTTGATTGTAGCACAGTGCCAATAACAGGAAGAAAAAGATTAAATTTTGTAGGCGATGCAGAGGTTTTACCAGCAAGTTTTGCACAATACAAAGGTTTTTTAGAGAAAAATAAGATTTCTACAAACAGCCAAATGACGAATCAAGTGAAAAACGTCGGAAAAAATGTTTCTGCAGCCGTAGATCGTTTTATGAGAGCGAATGGTATGAAATCAGAGGCTGAATCTTATAAATGGGAATTTAATTTGGTGGAAGATAAAACTGTAAATGCATGGTGTTTACCTGGCGGAAAAGTAGTTTTTTACACAGGCATTATGCCGATTTGTGCTAATGACAATGGAGTTGCAGCAGTTATGGGTCATGAAGTGGCACACGCGTTCGCAAAACATGGTCAAGAACGTATGACTTCAGGTCAATTGCAACAAATTGGTGGTTTGGCAGTTGCAGTTGGAACATCTTCATCAGATCCCAAAACAGCGCAAATTTGGAATTTAGCTTATGGTTTAGGTTCGCAAACTGGCATGCTGGCTTTCAGCAGAACGCACGAAACTGAAGCCGACAAATTGGGTTTGGTTTTTATGATTATGGCTGGTTACGATGGCAATGAAGCTGCAGAAGTTTGGGTAAGAATGAGTAAATTGTCAAGTGGAGGTCAAGGGATGGAGTTTTTTAGTACGCATCCATCAAATGAAACTAGAATTCAAACTTTGAGAAATTATTTACCAGAAGCAAAAGCATTGGCTGCAAAATTTAATGCACAACCTAAAAATTAAAAAATTAGTTTACATAACTTTTGTTATATTGTGAGCCATTCAGATATATTTTGAATGGCTTTTTTATTTTTTAAAAACTTGGTGTATGTTACAAAAGGGTGATCAAAAATTAATCAATAGTTGGGCTTTTTACGATTGGGCAAATTCTGTGTATTCATTAGTGATTGCCACTGCAGTTTTTCCATTATATTTTAGTGCTATTACCAAAGATGAAGTTGTCAATTTTCTTTGGATGAAATGGGAACATCCTGATACTTTGTATAGTTATGCATTGTCGTTTTCGTTTTTGGTGGTCGCATTTATTTCCCCTATTTTATCTGGTATTGCTGATTATACTGGAAGTAAAAAGAAATTCATGAAGTTTTTTTGTGCTTTAGGAAGTATTTCAGTGATGAGTTTGTATTTTTTTGACAGTGTTGAAACAGTTTGGATTGGAATTGTTTTTACTGTTTTGGCGAGTATTGGTTTTTGGGCAAGTTTGGTTTTTTACAATGCGTATTTACCAGAAATTGCGCATCCTGAACAGCAAGACAGAGCGAGTGCAAAAGGTTTTATTTTTGGATATATAGGTTCTGTTATTTTGTTAATAATAAATTTAATTATGATTCAAAAACCTGATTTATTTGCTCTTTCCTCAGGAACAGCCTCAAGAATATCATTTGTGATGGTAGGTTTGTGGTGGTTGGGTTTTGCACAAATTACTTTTAAAAGACTGCCAAAAAATATTTACAACAAAAAACCCGAAAAAGATTATATCTGGAAAGGTTTTAGAGAGTTAAAGATAGTAGCAAAAGAAATGTTGAAATCCCCAACCCTGAAGCGATTTTTAATATCATTTTTCTTGTTAAGTGTTGGCGTTCAAACAATTATTTTATTGGCGACTATTTTTGGTTCTACTGAATTGGGTTTAGAAGCTATAGATTTGATTATTACAGTTTTGTTAATTCAAATTGTAGCCATTTTTGGTGCTTATTTATTTTCTAGAATTTCAGAAAAAAAAGGAAATTTTTTAGCATTAAAAATTACTATTTTTATTTGGATGATTGTGTGTTTTTGCGCATTTTTATTACACAAAGAATTACCAAACGTAGCGATCTATTTTTACGCTTTAGGAGCAGTTTTAGGATTGGTTTTAGGAGCCATTCAATCTTTATCAAGATCTACGTATTCTAAATTATTGCCAGAAACGCAAGATCATACAACCTATTTTAGTTTTTATGATGTTACTGAAAAAATCGCTATAGTTTTAGGAACTTTAGTTTACGGATTATTATTCGCAATCACAGATTCTATGCAATGGAGTGTACTTTGCTTGGCATTATTTTTCCTAGCATCTTTTATTGTTTTAAGTACCTTGAAAAAAACGAAATACGTTAAATAGTTCAGATTCAAAATTTAATGCTCAAAGTTCAAAGTTTAATCTTGGCTAAAAACTAAATACTAAAAACTAAAGCTTAAAGATTATTTCTTTCGAATTTTTAAATTCAACATTTCAACGCCTAAGGAAAATGCAATGGCAAAATATAAATACCCTTTTGGAATCACTCCAACAGATTGATTAAAAATTTCGGTATGAGATAAATGTGCGGCCTCTGCAATCAACATAAATCCAATTAATATCAAAAAAGACAATGCAAGCATTTGAATTGTTGGGTTATTATTCACAAAATGATTGATAGCTTGTGAGAAAATCATCATGATGATGATAGAAACAATTACTGCAATAATCATGATGATTAAAGCACCGTTAATGCCATTTGTCATTCCAACCGCAGTTAAAATACTGTCAAATGAAAAAACCATGTCAATCAAAATAATTTGAATGATTACACCCGAAAACGAAATCACTTTTGGTGTTTTTAAAATAGCATCTTCTTGTGTGTGTTCTACTTTATGACGAATTTCTCGTGTACTTTTGTATAACAAAAACAAACCTCCAAGAAATAAAATCACACTTTGCCCTGTAAATCTAGCAGTGAACCAATCTTTATCAATTGTTAAAAATGGTTCTTTTAATCCAATCAAATAAGAAACACTTAAAAGCAATAAAATTCGGGTAATCATTGCCAATGATAAACCCAAATAAGTAGCTTTTTTCACTTGATTTTCAGGTAGTTTATTGGCTGAAATTGAAATAAAAATAATGTTGTCGATTCCTAAAATAATCTCTAAAAATGTCAAGGTCACCAATGCAACCCAAGTTTCTGAGTGTAAAAATAAATCCATTTTTATTACTTACTTAATTTTGTAAATAGTTCCTTTTTGTGAAAATTTTGAAAATCCGATTTTTACTGTAAAATCATAGGAATCTTTATAAACATTATTGATTTGAATATACATTGGGTCTTTTTGTAAATCCGTTTTTGGGTTTATATATTTTAGAGTGTAGAAAAAATTATTTTTCCATTTGATAGATAATGTATCAATCGAATTTCCGTGTTTACTGATCTGAATACTATCTTTTCTAATAATGGTTTCTTTTACAAAATTATCTCCAGCAGGAATTTCAAAAACACCTTCTTTAAATCGATTTGAATTGTCTTTAAATTCTGATTTGCAGGCATAAAAAATGCTAAATGCAGTTATTGTAAAACAAATTGCAAAGAATTGATAATTCTTGATTCTTGATTTATAATTCATAATTAACTATATTCCTGTATAATTTGAAGGTGAAATTATTTTTAATTCATTTTTTATTTCATGAGAAACATCTAATGTGTCAATAAAATCTGCCATCGCTTTTTGATTGATTTTTTCATTGGTTCTCGTCAAACCTTTTAAGGCTTCATAAGGATTTGGATAGCCTTCTCTTCTTAAAATCGTCTGAATGGCTTCTGCAACAACTGCCCAATTATTTTCCAAATCTTGCTCAAATTTTTCTTTGTTCAGCAATAATTTATTCAAACCTTTTAGAGTTGAAGTGAAACCAATAATAGTGTGTCCAAAAGGAACGCCTACATTTCGCAAAACAGTACTATCAGTTAAATCTCTTTGCAAACGGGAAATGGGTAATTTAGCTGATAAATGCTCAAAAATAGCATTGGCAATTCCTAAATTTCCTTCTGAATTTTCAAAATCAATTGGATTTACTTTGTGAGGCATGGCAGATGAGCCAACTTCTCCAGCTTTGATGCTTTGTTTGAAATAATCCATAGAAACATAAGTCCAAAAATCTCTATCCAAATCAATAATAATGGTATTGATTCTTTTTAAAGCATCAAATAATGACGCTAAATGATCATAGTGTTCTATTTGTGTTGTAGGAAATGAATGATGCAATCCTAGTTTTTTTTGGACAAAATTGGTTCCAAAATCTTTCCAATTTACACTTTTATACGCTACTTTATGTGCATTATAATTTCCTGTTGCACCCCCAAATTTTGCGGCATTTGGAATGGATTTCAATACATTCATTTGTGCTTCTAAACGCGCCACAAAAACCTCAATTTCTTTTCCCAATCTTGTTGGTGACGCTGGTTGACCATGAGTTCTTGCCAACATTGCAATGTCTTTCCATTCAATGACAAGTGCTTTTAATTTTGTTAAAAGTTCGTCAAAATGTGGTATAAAAATATCATGTAAAAACTCTTTAATAGAAAGCGGAATGGCAGTATTATTGATATCTTGTGAAGTCAGTCCAAAATGAATGAATTCTTTGTGATTTTGCAATCCTAAACCATCCATTTTTTCCTTGATAAAATACTCAACTGCTTTTACATCATGATTCGTAATTCTCTCAATATCTTTTATTTTTTGAGCGTCATTTGTGGTAAAATTCTCATAAATTTTTCGCAAATCAGCAAAATAGGTAGCATCAAAATTTGTCAATTGTGGCAAGGGAAGTTCACACAGCGCAATAAAATATTCAATTTCAACACGAACTCGATATTTGATCAAAGCTTCTTCTGAAAAATAGTTGGCTAATGAGGAAATTTTATTGCGATAACGTCCATCAATAGGAGAGATGGCATTTAGTTGAGTTAGCATCATATTGGTTCTTATAATGTGCAAAAATAGTCATTTCAGAAGATTTATTCATCTGATTTTTTAAATTTTATAAGTTCAAATTTAATAATCAATTGCCAAGAATTTCATGAATTTGTTACCAAAAAGAACTACTTAAAACAGATGATGTGGTTAAAATTAAACATATTCATTTGATTTGGGATTTGTATATTTACACAAAACTTTACTCCATGATTGTATTCAAAAGATTCTTCAAATATTCACTTTTTGTTGTATTTTTTTTCTTTGTATTAGGCATTTTTTCTCAAAAAATAAATCAGTTTGATGCGAAAAATCAACGAACTGGAATTTGGAAAAAGTTATATCCCAACCAAAAAATTCGTTACGAAGGTCAGTTTAAGAACGGAAAAGAAATTGGTGTTTTTAAGTTTTATGATGAATCAAATTCGAAACATCCATCAATTATCAAAAGTTTTAGTGAAAAAACAGATTCTGTGAAAGTTGATTTTTTTTCATTAAAAGGAATTTTACAATCAAGAGGTTTTTTTATTGAAAAAAATAGGGTAGGTAAGTGGCAATTCTTTTTTAAAGATGGGAAAATAATGTCTGAAGAATTTTACAATCAAGGAAAATTAGAAGGAAAGGTCATTAATTATTATCCAAATGGAAAAACAACTGAAATTACTGACTATAAAGATGGTTTAAAACATGGCATTTCTCAAAAATTTTCGAGTGATGGAATTTTGATAGAAGAAGTAACTTATGAAAATGGAATCTTAAATGGAGCAGCAAAAATCTTTGAATTAAAAGGAAATCTGAAAGAAAAAGGGTTGTACAAGAATGGTAAAAAGTTTGGTAAATGGGAATTTTATATTGATGGAGAAATTACTGACGAAAAAGAGATTGAAAAAAACAATAAATACAAGAAAAATGAAAAGTAAAGTATTTTTAATTGGGCTGATTTTTACAACCATTTTATCCTGTAACAAAGAGTTAAATTCTGATAATCAGAACCAAATAAATGGTTTGTGGTTGGTGAAATCATTTAAGGTAAATAATATGGAAATACCTTCAAGTGAAAATTGGATTCGCTTTAATGCTGATTCATCTCTAAGTTCTGGAAATGATTGGTTGCAACATTCCGTTGGTTATTGGAGATATCAACAAAACACAAAATTATTAACGATTAATACCGAGATTGGTTTTACGTATTATAAAAGTCCTTTTTCAGTTGAAATTCATAAAACCACGATGATTTGGAAAGGCACAAAAGAAGGAATGGAAGTAATTATTATCCTTGAAAAAGCAGAAAAACTACCCACATCGGAAGCAAATAAATTATTTGGTTTATGGAAATTTGATTCAGTTTTTATTGGTGATAATGATGTTTTAGATTCATTAAATCCAAATAAAAAGGCAATGCTTTTTTTTAGATGGGATAATCAATTTGAGTTTCATAATTATCCAGAGGGAGAAAAATATGGTATTTTTAAAATACAGCCTTATAGGAATCAATTAGAAATGATTAATTATTCAAGTTCACCAAAATTTCAATTTTATGACTTTAAAATAGAAGGTGAAAACTTAGAGTTGAAATCTAAAGATGAAAAAACAGTTCTAAAATTCTCTAGAATTCATCAATTTTTGGAATAAATTCATCATTTTTTTCAATATAAGGATTGATAACAAAATCGTAACTTTGCAGCTCAAAAATAAAAAATGAAGCGAGTTGTTGTTGGACTTTCTGGTGGAGTAGATTCTAGTGTTACAGCTTATTTGTTGAAAGAACAAGGCTATGAAGTCATTGGACTTTTTATGAAAAATTGGCACGATGATTCTGTGACAATTTCTAATGAATGTCCTTGGTTAGAAGATAGTAATGATGCTATGATTGTTGCTGAAAAACTAGGAATTCCTTTTCAAGTAGTTGATTTGAGCGAGCAATACAAAAAACGTATTGTAGATTATATGTTTGATGAATATGAAAAAGGACGCACTCCCAATCCTGATATTCTTTGCAATCGCGAAATAAAGTTTGATGTTTTTATGAAAATTGCCTTACAATTGGGTGCCGATTTTGTGGCAACAGGTCACTATTGTAAAAAAAGTGAGGAAGAAATTGATGGAAAAATCGTTTATAAATTGTTGGCTGGGAAAGACAGTAATAAAGATCAATCCTATTTTTTATGCCAACTTTCACAGGAGCAATTGGCAAAATCTCTCTTTCCAATTGGCGAATTGACAAAACCTGAAGTTCGAAAAATCGCAAAAAATGCTGATTTAATTACTGCCGAAAAGAAAGATTCTCAAGGTTTGTGTTTTATTGGTAAAGTTCGTTTGCCTGAATTTTTACAACAAAAATTGCAGCCAAAAACTGGAGAAATTGTTCAAATTCCTGAAGATTTTTCGGAATTTCATAAATCAATACCAACTTTTCAGAACAAAGAAGCTGAACTTATTTATTTTTCTCAAAAATACAGCTACAAAAAAACAGATGGAAAAGTAGTTGGGAAACATCAAGGAGCGCATTATTTCACAAAAGGGCAAAGGAAAGGTTTGGCTGTTGGTGGCACGAAAGAACCACTTTTTGTGATTGAAACGGATGTAATTGAAAACATTATTTTTACAGGCGAAGGAAAAAATCATTCTGGTTTGTATAGAAATGTGTTGTTTGTTACCAATGATGAAATTCATTGGATTCGCCAAGATTTAGCATTGAAATCTGGTGAAATTATGGAAGTAAAAGCAAGAATTCGTTACAGACAATCTCTAGAAATTGCCACTTTATACAAAGTCGAAAAAGGGTTGTTTGTAGAGTTTGAAAACCAGCAATCTGCTATTCAAGAAGGGCAATTTGTGGCTTGGTATCAGCAAGATGAATTGTTGGGCTCAGGAGTCATTTCTTAAAAATATTTTTTTAGGATTATTATTTCTATATTTATGTTTTAAATTAACCTTCTATGAAAAGCCTACTCACATACTCTTTTTTTTTCATTTCTATTGCTACTTTTTCTCAACAAGAAGACGCATGGTTGTTTTTTAAGGACAAACCAAATTCATCAACTTTTATTGCAAATCCAAATTCTATGCTCTCGCAAAGAGCTATTGATAGAAGAAATAAATTGCAAATTTCACTAGATGAAAAAGACGTTCCAATTGATGAAAATTATATTTCATCCATCAAAAACATTGCTGGAATAACTGTTTTAGGAAAATCAAAATGGTTAAATGCGTTGCATGTAAGAGGAGAAATAAATTTGATAAAAAATTTAATTTCAAGTTTTAATTTTATTGATCATGTAGAATTTGCTGATACATCTTTGAATCTAAGTGGAAAAACCAAAAGAAAAAAAATAGTTTCAAATCATCAAAATAAATGGAGTAAAACTTTGACGGATTTTAATTATGGTTCTGCAAATAATCAAATCAAAATGTTGAAAGGTGATTATTTGCATCAACAAGGATTAACAGGTGAAAATCAAATAATTGCAGTGATTGATGCGGGTTTTCCAAACGTAAATACCTTAGCCGCTTTTCAAAGAATTCGAGATAATAATCAAATTTTGGGAGGTTATAATTTTGCAGACAGAAATTCAAATTTTTACACACGAGATAGCCATGGAACGAGTGTTTTATCAACAATTGCAGGTTATATTAATAATCAATTCGTAGGAACTGCTCCTGATGCAAAATTTTATCTTTTTATCTCTGAAATAGTAGAATCTGAAACTGTTTTAGAAGAAACTTTATGGGTTGAAGCTGCCGAAAAAGCAGATAGTTTAGGCGTTGATGTCATCAATACTTCTCTAGGGTATACCACTTATGACAACGAAGATCACAGTCATAGCTATCAAGATATGGATGGTAAAACTACTTTTATTTCAAGAGGCGCAGAAATTGGCGCTTCTCGCGGTTTACTTTTGGTAAATGCTGCTGGAAATGAAGGAAATAGCGCATGGAAATTTATTGGAGCTCCTGCAGATGCGCCTTCTGTGATTTCTGTTGGTGCAGTAAATTCTATCGGAAATATTGCAAGTTTTAGTTCTTTTGGACCAACTTCTGATGGAAGAATTAAGCCAGAAATTTTAGCTCAAGGTGCAAATTCGGCAATTATAAATTATTCAACAGGAGCAATAAATTTATCAAACGGAACTTCCTTTTCTTCACCAATTATGGCTGGTTTGATTGCTTGTTTAAATCAATTTGAAAGTGGTTTATTAACATCTTCAAAAAATTCTTTTGTTAGTAAAAATGATTTATTAAAAAAATCTGTTTTTGAATCTGCTGATAAATATTTTAATCCACAAAATCAATATGGATATGGGATTCCTAATTTTGAAACAGCTTTAAATAATTATAGAATTTCAACGGCTTCAATAGAAGATAACTTATTGATAAATTTAAAAATAAGTCCAAATCCAGTTTTAAATTCATTCAAAATTCAAAATTTAGAGGCTTTTTCTGGATTCTATTCTTTGCAGATTTTCAATATTCTTGGTAAAAAAGTGTTAGAGAAGCAAATTATAAATGAAACGAATATTGATATTTCTAACTTAAAAAAAGGAATTTATTTTGCGAGAATATTTAGAGATAAAGGTTCAAAAACAATTAAAATTTTAAAAGAGTAAATATTTTAAAAAAATAAATGTCTAACAAAATAATAAAACTCTTTAACATAAATTATCCAATAATTCAAGGTGGAATGGTTTGGGTTTCTGGCTGGAAATTAGCATCAGCAGTTTCAAATGCAGGAGGTTTGGGTCTTATTGGTGCAGGTTCGATGTATCCTGAAGTGTTGAGAGAACATATCCGAAAATGCAAAGAAGCTACCACTAAACCTTTTGGTGTAAATGTGCCCATGTTGTATCCTGAAATTGAAAAAATTATGGATATCATTGTTGAAGAAAATGTAAAAATCGTTTTTACTTCTGCAGGAAATCCAAAAATTTGGACCTCTTTTTTGAAAGAAAAAGGAATTATTGTGGTTCATGTAGTGAGTTCTGTAAAATTTGCTTTAAAATCTCAAGAAGCTGGAGTTGATGCCATTGTTTGTGAAGGATTTGAAGCTGGGGGTCATAATGGACGCGAAGAAACGACCACTTTTACATTGATTCCAATGGTGAAAAAAGAAGTTTCTATTCCAGTAATTGCTGCTGGAGGAATTGCTTCAGGTCGAGGAATGTTGGCTGCTATGGTTTTAGGTGCTGATGGCGTTCAGATAGGAAGTAGGTTTGCCGCTACTGCTGAATCTTCAGCGCATCAAAATTTTAAAAAAACAATTATTGATGTGAAAGATGGAGATACACATTTGACATTAAAAGAGTTAGCACCTGTTCGTTTGGTAAAAAATAAATTTTATTATGAAATACAAGATTTATATCAACAAAATCCAACAGTTGAACAACTAAGTGAACTTTTAGGGAGAGCTCGTGCAAAAAAAGGAATTTTTGAAGGTGATTTAGAAAATGGTGAACTAGAAATTGGTCAAATAGCAGGATTTATTGATGAAATAAAACCCGCAAAAGTAGTTTTAGATGAAATTATGGCTGAATTTACTGGTGTTAAAGTGCTCATTCATAGTCTTTAAAATATTTAATTAAAAGAAAATCAATTATTTAGGGTTTCATAAGTTTATTGAACGTATCTTTGAACCATAATAACGTTGTTACTAATTAATTTAACAACACAATAATTTTTTTAAAATGAGTAAAGGTACCGTAAAATTTTTCAATGACTCTAAAGGATTTGGATTTATCACTGAAGAAGGATCAAACAAAGAACATTTTGTACATGCGTCAGGATTAGTTGACGAAATTCGTGAAAACGATGAAGTTGAATTCGACTTACAAGATGGAAGAAAAGGATTAAACGCAGTAAACGTAAGAGTATTATAATATATATTTTATTACTAGTTAACTTTTTATCTAAAAGCCTATCAAATTTTGATAGGCTTTTTTAGTAATATAAAAATCAAAAAATAATTGATAGTTGAAAAAAATAAATTTCAAAAAATAAATATTTATTTTACTGGAATTTTAATTTCATATACTTTTCCAGTTTTATTGATCAATTTTGTTTCTCTTAACCAAGCATTGTGAATTTTTAATTCCTTATAAGTAATTCCAAATTGTCTTGCAAAGGCTGCAATATCAGTAATTGTTGTATCTACTTTTACGATTGTTGTTTTTGGTAAAACATATAAATCTTCCTTTTCAAACACAAATCCATATTGTTCAGGATTGGTCAACACTTCTTTTAATGCGATGATTCTAAATACATAACGCTCTGTTTCATTTGGTAATAATACATCATAATAATTGGAAACTTTTTGATGTACTAATCTGCTAGAAACCCCATAATTGCCTGCATTATAAGCTGCAGCTGCTAGGGTCCAAGAACCTAATTTTTCTTTAGATTTTTTTAAATAAGTAGCAGCAACTTCTGTAGATTTTTCAATATTGTATCTTTCATCAACATTATTATTGATTTCCAAACCATATTCAATTCCAGTTTCTTTCATAAAATGCCACATTCCTGCAGCTCCAGCACTTGATGTTTCATCAATAAAAGCACTTTCTGCAACTGCTAAAAATTTAAAATCATCCGGTAAACCATATTTTTTTAATAATGGTTCTAAAACAGGAAAATATTTATTAGCACGTTTTATTAATAATAAACCATTTGATTGCCAGTAAGTATTTACAAGCAATTCTCTGTCCATTCTTTCTCTAACATTTTGGTTTTCTAATGGAACTCTTTCACCAGAGAAATTCAAGTTTTCAGGAAGCTTTAAAGATTGAATTTTATAATTTTCGTGAGTAATTGTTTTTAGATTTGTATCGGATTTTTGAATTGCATTCACAAAAAGTAATGTGGTAAAAATGACAATAATGAAAGACAAAAAGCGAATTGATTTATCCATAGTAAATAAGATTATTTTCAGTAAAAATAACTAAAAACTAACTCTTTAACAAGTTAAACTTTGATTGATAATTTCAGAAATAATTTTTGCTTTGTTCAATATCATTGCATGAGTACCACCCGGAATCTCAATGGCATTTTTGATGTGTTTAATAGGAAAAACGCTATCATCAGTTCCATGAATGTGGATTAAATTTTTTGAAGGCTCATTTTGTTTCCATTTTAAAACATTTTTAATAGACCATTTTAAATACATTTCATCTCTTACAGACAAGTATTTTTTATAATCTCTTGCCTTTTTTTTAAGTGATTTGCCCATTAAAAATTTAGTATAATCTTCAAAATTTGTAAATAATTTAGTAGGAAAAAGAGCGTAAATTCCTGTAAAATCTGCAATTTTATATCTTATTGGAAGTTCATTTTTTGATTTCACACTTGATATGATAATTATTTTTTTGCAATTTATAAACCTGCTCATTTCTTGAACAATCATTCCTCCAAATGAAACGCCTATCAAAACAGGATTTTCATGTTTAATTTCTTCATTCAAACGCATTGTATAGTTCGTGATGGTTTCATCTAAATCTAGTGGTTTTAACCACCTTAAAAAATGCAATTCGTAATTTTCTTTTGGCAAAGACAGGTTTTCAAAAATTTCTGGCCCAGCTGCCATACCTGGCATTAAATAAATATGTGTTATTGACATTTTTAGATTTGAGAAATTTTATTAAAAATCATAAAGAAGTGAATTCTTTTACATATTCAAATCTTACCAAACCATCATTGTCAATTTCGGTTAATATAATTGAATGTAAAGTATTTACCAATTCAGGATTCCAAGGTGTTTTTACTTTTACATAATTTTCTGTAAATCCATGAATGTAGCCTTCTTTATTTTCGTTTTCGAACAAAACAGTAAGTGTTTTACCAAGTTGTGATTCATAAAAAGCGCGTCTTTTTTTGGCGGATAAACCACGCAACATTTTACTCCGTTTTGCTCTAATATTTTGAGGAACTACATTTCCCATTTCAGCTGCCTCAGTATTTGGTCTTTCAGAATACGTAAAAACATGCAAATATGAAATGTCTAAATCATTCAGATAATTGTAGGTTTCCAAAAAAAGTTCGTCAGTTTCACCCGGAAAACCAACAATCACATCCACACCAATACAAGCATTTGGCATTATTGATTTTATTTGCGAAACCTTATCAGTATACGTTTTTCGCAAATACCTACGTTTCATTTTTTTTAACAATTCATCACTTCCTGATTGCAATGGAATATGAAAATGAGGTACAAAAGAATTTGAATTTGCTACAAATGTGATGGTTTCATCTGTTAACAAATTTGGTTCTATGGATGAAATTCGCAAACGATGAATTCCGTCAATTTTATCTAACTCTTTGACAAGCTCAAAAAAAGTGTGTTCGTGTTTTTTATTTCCAAATTCTCCTTTTCCATAATCGCCAATATTTACGCCTGTAAGTACAATTTCTTTGATGTCTTTTGACGCAATTTCTCTAGCGTTTTTAAGAACGTTTTCTAAAGTATCGCTTCTTGAAATCCCTCTTGCAAGTGGAATTGTACAGTAGGTACATTTATAATCACACCCGTCTTGAACTTTTAAGAAAGCACGCGTTCTGTCTCCAATAGAATACGAACCTACATAAAAATCAGCTTCTGATATTTCACAAGAATGCACTTCACCAATTTCATTTTTAGTTAAATCATTGATATAACTTGTTACATTGAACTTTTCAGTAGCGCCCAAAACCAAATCAACGCCATCAACTGCTGCTAATTCCTCGGGTTTTAATTGCGCATAACAACCTACAGCAATTAAAAAAGCATTGCTATTTTGTTTCAGCGCATTTTTTACAATCGATTTAAAACGCTTGTCAGCATTGTCTGTCACAGAACAAGTGTTGATTACATACACATCCGCTTTTGATTCAAAATCTACTCTTACAAAACCTTCATTTTTGAAATTTCGAGCAATAGTTGAGGTTTCAGAGAAGTTTAATTTACAGCCTAAGGTATAAAAAGCTACTTTTTTTTCTGCAATCATTCATGTAAATTTATGGCTTACAAAAATACACTATAATTCAATAAATAGTAACGCATTAAAATATGAAAATTGTCACAAATTTGAAACCACTTTATTAAGCTGTAATTTTCACTACAATTGTTTCTAGTAATTTACGTGGATATCAGGAAACTGCTGAAAAAATGTTGGCTTTAGCAAAACTTCAGAAAGGATATTTCGGTTTAGAATCTGGTAGAAATGACATTGGAATTACAGTTTCATATTGGGAAACTTTAGAAGATATTGTTGCTTGGAAAAATAACGTAGAACATATAGAAGCTAGAAACTTAGGCAGAGAAAAATGGTTTAAAACTTACCAATTGAGAATTTGTAAAGTAGAGCTTGAATATGGTTTTAGCGTTCATTAAAAAACTTTTTCTTTGATTTTTGTAGCTAATTTTTTTCTTACGTTTGTTGGGAAAGGTCTGTCACCATGTAAAATATCAACCATAATATTATTGAAATGTTGCCCGTAATTATTTAAAATATAGTTTCTGATTGGATTGTTATTGTAAAAGAATTTTGAAAGCAACAACCCGGATTTTAATTCTGGAAGTAATCTAATTTTCAGTTTTTCTTCATAGTTTTTTTTGGCAAGTTCACAATTCAATTTGCTCTCAATCAAAGCTTCAGCCACATATTTACCACTTAAAATAGCGTTTGAAATTCCTTCAGCGGTAATTGGTTCAGCAAATCCTGCAGCATCACCAATCAAGAAAACGTTATTTTTAACAAATCCATCCGTTCTTGGAGCAATTGGAATTTGAAATCCATGTGCATCTTCTTTGATCATATTTTGAAGACCAAGTATTTGCAAATATGTTTTGTAATAGTCTTTTAAATTAATTTTCCCTTTTTTTGTGGTTAATACACCTAAAGACAAATGATTTTTTTTAGGAAAACACCAGGCATATCCATAAGGAACTGCGTCAATATCAAAACGTACACTTTTTGACAATCGTTCAAAATCTTCTTCAGAAACTGTCACTTCATATTCTAAAGCAGGAATTAATTTTCTAGTATCAGCTGTCCAACCGCACATTTTTGCTGTTGGACTTAAAACGCCATCAGCTGCAATGATAAAATTTGCTGAAATTTCGCCTTTAGAAGTTTTTAAAATCGATGATTTTCCATTAAAACATACACTCATTAATTTATGATTTTCCAATAATGTAACTCCAAATTCTTTGGCTTTTTCCACAATCAAATTGTCAAAAGCATCTCTCATAATCATGGTAATAATTGGCTGATCTTTGCTTGATTTGTAACAAGTATTTGGATTGTTGACAAAGTAACTATCCACTGTAAAAAACTCACGTTCAATAACTTCTGAAATATCAAAAGGCATATTTTTTCTACCTCTATGTACAAATCCTCCTCCACAAGTTTTGTATCTCGGCAAGGTTTCTTTTTCAATAATAACTGTTGGGATTCCCTGTTTTCCGAGATAAAATGCAGTTGATGCGCCCGAAGGGCCACTTCCAATAATTGCTACCTCAAAATGTTTCATACAATTTTTTGATTATTGATTGCGAATATAATTATTCTAGCCAATTTATGCTAGCAAGAATTGGAAAGTGGTCAGAATTTTTTTGATTGAATGAAGAAAATTTTTGAATTTCTGCAACTTTGTCAGTTAATATGTAATCTATTCTCATAGGAAATTGATAATCGTATGTTTTTCCAAATCCTTTTCCAGCTTCAATAAAGGCATCTTTTTTTCCTTTTGATATTTGAGTATAAACCCAAGAAAAGCTAGTATTATTAAAATCTCCTGCTATGATTTTTTTTCTTTTCCAATTTTTTTCGTGATCTAGGAAAACTATTGTTTGGCTAACTTGTTTAATGAATCCATCTTCTAAAGTAGTAACTAATTTTTCAGAGTTTTCTTGACCAAAATTTTCTTTATCTGTTTTTAATTTTAATGATTGTAGGTGAATATTATAGACTCTAATCGTATCATTTCCTCTTAAAACATCAACAAAAATAATGTTATTTGAGGTATTTTTTAAATCCAAAGAACCACTGTTGATAATGGGAAATTTAGAGAAAATTGCCAAACCAATTTTGTTCTTTTTTGCTTTTGTTTTGATATAGTGATATTTATATTTAAAATCTTGATTTACAAGTGTATGATAATCTTGAAAAAGCAAAATATCAGGTGATTTTTCTTGTATGAATTTGTTTATTTTTTCGGGAATTTTTTTATCTTTTTTCCATTCCCAAAGATTGAATAATCGAACATTGTAAGACATTATAGAAATACTGTTTTCAGAAATGGTTTTTTTATCAAAAAATTTATAAATTGGTGGTAAAGTTAGCCATCCAATCAAAAGAATTATGGAAGATAATAATAGATGTTTTTTTATTGAAAGTAACCAATATATTGCAAAAATAATATTCACAAATATCAAAAAAGGCACAAATAAACTTAAAACCGCTAGAATAGGGAATTGCTCAGGAGAAATAAAAGGCAATAAATAGGATGCTAAAAGGAAGAATGCTAAAATGCTATTTATGAAGTAAATAATTTTGTTGATGATTGATAGTTTTTTCAACTTTTTTTAGTTTTTTCCTTGTTTAAATAGAAATTCCTTTTCTTCTTTTGTTAGAGTATCGTAACCAGATTTGCTGATTTTATCTAAAATTGTGTCAATTTGTTTTTGTGTGAAATCGCTTTTTGTTGTTTCCCTTTTTTTATTTGTAGATTTATAAATTGTTTTTAAAGGTTTTTTTCTAGTTGAAAAAATAGCAACTAAATTTTTAAAAATTACAATTTCTTTGTTGCTTACTTTGCTGACAAACAAAAATCCAAACAAGCTACCTCCCAAATGCGCAAAATGTCCACCAGCATTTCCGCCAGCCAAACCAAAAACATCCAGACTAACCCAAATTGCAGCCAAATACCACAATTTTACAAAACCAATAAACCGTATTTTCAATTCGTAATTAGGCATATACGTTGCAATTCCAATAAATATCGCAGAAATTCCTGCAGAAGCGCCAATTAAAATAGAGGTTGTCCCTTCAAATAATGGAAAATAATTTTGACTAAAAAGGTAAAAAAGTCCCCCAAAAAAAGTTCCTAACAAATAAAAAGTTAGTAATTGTTTCGGAGCAAAATAGTCAATGAACAAATTTCCAATGAAATACAAAGCAATAAGATTGAATAAAATATGGATAAAACCTTGATGTAAAAATCCGTAGGTAACTATAGACCAAGGTTTTGTAAACAAACTACCAATTGTTGCATCTAAAGAAAACCATTGAACCAAAAAATTTGTATCGTTTTTATATAAATCTTGAAAAACACTGATTAATACAGTAAAAATGAAGATACATATATTTATGTAAATCAATTTTTCTACAATTGTTCCACTTTGAAATCGGGATTTAAAATATTTGAAATTGCTCATTAAATGGTTTTAAAATGATTTTTTTTCCAATAAAAAGCTAGTAAAAATCCAATAATTGCCCCTCCAATATGTGCAAAATGCGCAATATTTCCAACAGAATATTTAGTCATTCCAAAGAATAAATCTCCTAAAATCATTATGGGAATAAAATATTTTGCTGCAATTGGTACAGGAAAGAAAATCAATGCTAATTTTGCGTCTTTGAAATACATGCCAAAAGCCACTAAAACACCATAAACGGCTCCTGAAGCTCCAACTGCAGGTGCATTATAGAGTGAAAAAATCTTCTCAAATTGAAGTTGTGTAATAGCAGTGGTAACTCTGTAATCTGTTGTGCTTCCTGCTTTTAAAATTGAGATAATTTCATCATTTGTCAAACCAGCATTGATAAAAAGTTCATAAATCGAATTAAATTGGTAATAATTTACCAAAGTATAAATCAGTCCAGCTCCAATTCCTGCTGAAAAGTAGAAAAAAATAAATTTATTTTTTCCCCACATTTGCTCTAGTGGCGTTCCAAAAGCCCACAATCCATACATATTAAAAAGAATGTGTGCAAAACCTCCATGCATAAACATGTGAGTAACATATTGCCAAAACCCAAAATGTTCGTTTTTAGGAAAATGCAACGCCAAAATATTCGTAAAATCTGTTTGTAATAATTGTGGTGCAATAAATACAATCACATTTATTATGATAATATGTTTGATTGCGTCTGTAATTTGGTTCATTTTTTAATTATTAAATAAATGATCAATTTTATTTAAAGTGAGTGTTTTAAAAGTCGCTTTTCCTGTTGGAGAAATGGAAGGTTCCTTGCATGAAAATAAATCATTTACGAGTGATTCTTGTTCTCTTTCAGAGAGAAAAGTACCGGTTTTTATTGATAATGTTTTTGCAAACGATTTTGCCATTACATCAAAATGACTATAACTCGTTTCGGGAACTTCCAAATTGATGTCATTCAATAAATCTTCTAAAATAATCGAAATTTTACTTTCGGTAACTGATGTTGGGATTCCTTTAATCGTTAAACTATCTCTAGTAAATTCATCAAAAGAAAAACCAGCGTTTTCCAATTCTGGTTTTAAAGTATAAATCATTTCAATTTCGCTAGATGAAAACGAAATTTTTACAGGAAACAACAATTGTTGGCTGTTCGCTTCTTTTACAGTAATACTTTCCAAAAAAGATTCATACAAAATTCTTTGATGTGCCAACGATTGATGAATTAAAACCACGCCAGATTTAATCAAACTGATGATGTATTTTCGCTGAATTTGAAACGTTTTTTGGATTTTTTCTTCTTGAGTATTTTTAAATAATTCATCATGGTTTTGGTTCTCTAAAGTTTCAACAGAAGTATGTAAAGATTCCCAACTTTGTATATGTTTTTCTCTGTTAAAAGGAAAATGAATTTCTTTTTGACTTGCCTCTTTAAATGGATTAAAATCAGGATTTACGATGATTTTTGGAGTAGATATATGACTCGAATTTTTTTCAAGTTGATACGGAATATCTAAATTGGCATCTCTATTAAAATCTAAAATTGGCGCCACATTGTATTGTCCCAAACTATGTTTGATAGTGGCTCTCAACATGGCATACAATGCGTTGGCATTGTCAAATTCAATTTCCGTTTTTGTTGGATGAATATTGATGTCAATTGAATTTGCTGGTACTTTTAAATATAAGAAATAGGAGGGATGTGAACCTTGAACTAATAAACCTTCGAAAGCGCTGATTACTGCATGATTCAAATACCCATTTTTTATAAAACGATCATTTACAAAAAAAAATTGCTCTCCTCGTTTTTTCTTTGAAAAAGAGGGTTTGGTTACAAAACCTGTGATTGAAACGATATCTGTTTGCTCTTCAATTGGCACCAATTTTTCATTTATTTTTGAACCAAAAACTGCTACAATTCGTTTTCTTAAATTGCTATTTTTTAAGTTATATACTTCAATATCATTGTGATGCAATAAAAATGAGATAGAAGGATGTGCCAAAACTATGCGTTGAAATTCGTCGATAATATGACGTGTTTCTATGGTATCAGATTTTAAAAATTTTCTACGAGCGGGAATGTTATAAAACAAGTTTTTTACGGCAATACTTGTTCCTGTCGTTGTATTTACAAAATTTTGTGAAATAATTTTACTTCCTTCAATTTTTATGCTAGTTCCAAGTTCTTGATTTTCTTGTTTTGTTTTTAACTCAACATGCGCAATTGCAGCAATTGAGGCAAGCGCTTCTCCTCTAAAACCTTTTGTATGAAGATCAAACAAATCTTCAGCTTTTTTTATTTTGGATGTTGCATGGCGTTCAAAACACATTCGCGCATCTGTAATGCTCATTCCTTTGCCATTATCAATAACTTGAATTAGGATTTTTCCAGCATCTTTTAATAATAATTTAATGTCTGTTGCACCTGCATCTATCGCATTTTCAAGCAACTCTTTTACAACAGATGCAGGACGTTGAACGACTTCACCTGCAGCAATTTGATTGGCTACATGATCTGGTAAAAGTTGAATGATATCTGACATTATTTTTTGAAGAATATTGAAATATCAAAATCAATGATGAATAAAAAAATCAATAAAAGCACTACAATAATAATTATAATGGTTTTGTTTATTCCTTTTTCTGAGTCTTTAAACTCGCCAATTGCATCTGTAAATTTTGATTTTAAATTTCTATTTTTTCCTGTCGTTTTTCTATATTTATCTAATTTATGTTCAATTTTAAAAGGACTTCCTTCGCCTTTATAGTAGCGCGGCTGGTATTCAAATTTTTTATTTGTTCTTTTAAAGAATCCCATAATTTCGGCAAATGGATGTTAGATATTTTTTTTATCTTTTTAAAGAAAACCAAATTTAATTAAATAATGGCAATACATCAAGAAATGATGTTAAAAGTATTCTTAAAAGTGATGATTTTTTATGAATTAGAAGCCAATTGTTTCGTTTGATTTTCCGAAGTATTTTAGAGAAGCCATTTTGATAGCAGCAACAGCACACTCAATGCCTTTGTTGCCCAATTTTCCTCCTGATCTGTCTAAAGATTGTTGTTTGGTGTTGTCTGTTAAAACGCAGAAAATCACAGGAATATCATATTTCACATTCAAATCCATGATTCCTTGAGTAACGCCTTTGCACACAAAATCAAAATGTTTTGTTTCTCCTTGAATCACATTTCCAATTGCAATAATCGCATCTACTTTTTGAGATTGAATCATTTTTTTGCATCCAAAAACCAATTCGAAACTTCCAGGAACATCCCAAGAAATGATATTTTCTCGTTTGGCACCACAATCTAATAAGGTTTCAATAGCGGCTTTTTTTAAATTTTGGGTAATCTCTGGATTCCATTCAGAAACCACAATCCCAAGTCGAAATGAATTCGCATTTGGGATTGTTGCTTTGTCATAATAGGATAAATTGTCTGTTGCCATTATTTATGGTTCAAAGTTTAAGGTTTAAATTTCAGAGTTAATAGTTCAAAACTAAAAAACTTAAAACTCAAAAATCAAAACTATTTTCCGTATTTAGAAGCGTTTATGAACATGTCAATATCTCTACCTTGATCAGATTTACTGTATTTTTCTTTGATTTTAGTAAAGAAATTTTCAGCTTTTCCAAATTCTTTTAAAATTAGGGCTGTTTGTCCTGCTTTGAATAAATATAAGGGAGTTGTAAATTGGTTGTCTTTTTTGTTAGCAGCTTTTTCATAATATTCCATTGCATCTTTTGGTTGATTGATATCAGAAAAAGCATCACCAATTGCACCTAAAGAAATCGGACCTAACATTTCATCATCTGAATCAAATTTACTCAAATATTCAATGGCTTTGTCATATTTTTTCATTTGTAAATAAGAAACTCCTGCATAATAGTTTGCCAAGTTTCCAGCATTTGTACCACTATACGATTCAGCAATATCTAAAAAACCGTATTTTCCATCAGCACCTTCTAAACCTAAATTCAATAACGAATCAATTCCTGAGCCAGCCGTTGCTGCTAGATCAAAATATTTTCTTGGAAAAGCCAATTCATTTGCAGCATCTTGTTCTTTTGGCTCACCTATATATTTATTGTATCCCAAATAACCTAAAAAAACAACTACCAAACCAACTAAAACATAAAGTAAAACTTTGCTATTTTTTTCAATCCATTTTTCAGATCTAGAAGCTGTTTCATCTAAAGTATTAAAAACTTCGGCAGTAGCACTATTTGACTCTTGTGCTTGTTGTTCTTCTTTTTTATTACTTGGTTTGTATCCTCTTTTCTTATATGTTGACATCTTTTCTTAAAAATTAGTGGGCACAAAAATAGTTTTTTTAATTGGAATTTAAAAACGGTTATTTAGCAAAATTTTTGATAATTTGCAATTGATTTTAAAAGTCACTATAGATTCATGTATCTAAAAAAAATATCGATATTAAATTTTAAAAATATTGAAACTCAATCATTTGATTTTGAGAAAAAAATAAATTGTTTTGTTGGAAATAATGGTGTAGGAAAAACCAATGTTTTGGATGCAATTTATTACTTGTCTTTTGCAAAAAGCTATTTTAATACGATTGCAGTTCAAAATATCAATCATAATGCATCTTTTTTTATGATTGAAGGCGATTATATTGTTGACGAACGTCAAGAAAAAATTATTTGTAGTTTAAAAAAAGGACAGAAAAAAGTGCTGAAAAGAAATGATAAAAGTTATGAAAAATTTTCAGAACACATAGGACAATTCCCTTTGGTAATAATTTCTCCATCAGATAGAGATTTCGTCACTGAAGGAAGTGAAACTCGTAGAAAATTTATTGACGGTGTTATTTCGCAACAAAATAAAAATTACCTTAATGATTTGATTTCTTACAATAAAGTTTTGAGCCAAAGAAATGCGTTGTTGAAATATTTCGCTGCAAATCGCACTTTTGATGCGTTAAATTTAAGTGTTTATGACACACAATTAGCGGATTATGGAACTAGAATTTACCTTGTAAGAAAGCAATTTTTAGAAGCTTTTATTCCTATTTTTAATGATAAATACAAGATAATTTCAGGTGATTCTGAACGAGTTAATTTGCTTTATATAAGTCAATTACATGATTCTAAAATGGATGATTTATTAAAAAAATCATTAGATAAAGATAAAATTCTACAATTTACATCTGCTGGAATTCACAAAGACGATTTGAGTTTTGATATTGGAGAATATCCGATTAAAAAGTTTGGTTCTCAAGGTCAACAAAAATCATATTTGATAGCATTAAAATTGGCGCAATTTGAATTCATTAAGCAAAAATCGAATGTGACTCCCATACTACTGTTAGATGATATTTTTGATAAATTGGATGAAAATAGGGTTTCAAAAATTATAGATTTGGTAAACAATAATCAATTTGGACAAATATTCATTACAGATACACATTCTGAAAGAACCGAAAATATTGTAAAAATGAGTAATAAACCGTATCAAATTTTTAGATTATAATGGCAAAAAGAGAGAATGATTCTTTTTTAGTAAAAGACTTGATGCAGCTATTTATTAAAGAAAATAATTTGAGCAAAGGAATGCAAAAAATCAAAATTGAAGAAACTTGGACAAAATTAATGGGACAAGGAGTTGCAGGCTATACAACATCCGTAAAATTACAAAATAAAACATTAATTGTTCAGTTATCTTCTTCGGTTTTACGTGAAGAATTAACCTATGGAAAAGATAAAATTATCAAAATGATGAATGAAGAAATGGGTGAGAACATCATTTCGAAAATCATATTGGCATAAAAAAAACTCACCAATACATCAGTGAGTTTTCCTAAATATGACACTAATAATTTTTAAGAATTCTTAAAATTGTTCTCTTCCTGAAAAGTGAAAATTACCTTCGATTTGTGCATTTTCGTCAGAATCTGAACCGTGCACAGCATTTTCACCCATAGATGTTGCATATAATTTTCTGATGGTTCCTTCAGCAGCATTTGCAGGATTTGTTGCACCAATTAAAGTTCTAAAATCTTCTACAGCATTTTCTTTTTCTAAAATTGCAGCCACTATTGGTCCACGAGTCATAAATTCAACCAATTCTCCAAAAAACGGACGTTCTTTGTGAACTTCATAAAAACTTTCTGCCTCATTTTTTGTCATTTGTGTTTTTTTCAATGCAACAATACGAAATCCAGCTGCATTAATTTGTGCTAAAATTGCGCCAGTATGACCGTTTTCAACAGCATCTGGTTTGATCATGGTAAATGTTTTATTGGTAGCCATTTTGTTTTTTTAATTTTTTTTGCAAAGGTAGGTTTTTATATCACAATGACAAGTTATTGATACACTTGATTGAATTCTTGTTGCAAAGTATTTTGTTTTCCTCGCATTTGCATTTTGATTGATTTATTCTTAAAATCAAAATGAAGTATCCCGAAACTGATATCGTTGACAACATTTTTAATACGATATTTATTTGGTTCGAAAGAATAGCTGGTGTAAGAATGGGTTAATCCACTTGAAGTAAAATCGATAATTGGATATTTTAACCCATCAAAAGTTGTTTTCGAAAATTCTGAAATATGTCTGTCACCCGATAAAAATAATACGTTTTTAGCTAATGATTTTAATATTAAATTTTTCATTTTTTCAACTTCATGAGGAAAATTTCCCCAAGTTTCAAAGCCATGTTCTGAGGATAAAAATTGAATACTACTTACGATGACATTAAAATCGGCTTTTGAACTTGAGAGTTCATTTTCAAGCCAATTCCATTGCTTTGTTCCTAAAATGGTTCCATCTCCAAATGTATTTGGTTGGTATCTTTTATTTTTGGCTTTTGTTAATGAGGTTCTAAAATAACGCGTGTCCAATACAATTACTTTGATGCTGCCTTTTTTAGTTGAAAAAATTTGTGAGTGATAAATGCCCTCTTGTGTTCTTCTGACATCATTTTTTAGGACATCAAAAAAATCAAGAAATAATTTTTGTGACTCCTTTTTCATAGAAAATTCAACTCCTGCGTCATTTAAACCATAATCATGATCGTCCCAAGTTGCCAAAACCGGCAATTTTTTTGTTAGCTGAACATACCCATTTTGATTTTTTAAATCTATATAATCTTGCTTCATTTTTTTCATGTCATTGGTATCTGCATAAATATTGTCACCACCCCAAATCCATAAATTTGGTTTATTTTTTGCAATTTCTTGCCACAAAGCATTGGTTTTGAATTGTTTATTGCAAGATCCAAAAGCGATTACAAAATCTGATTTTTTTTGGTTTAAATTCTTTTTTTCTGGAATTTTAGCACAAGAGGTAAAGTAAACAATTGAAAATAATTGGATAAGATTTACGATTTTTTTCATGATTTAATTTTTAAAAAAATACAAAAGTAGTAACAATTTATTTTACCTAAATGTTATAAAATTGTATATTCGCAACCTATGATTTTAAAAGGATTTAAAGAATTAACTCACTATTTGGAGCAACCCAGAAATATTGTGATTATCGGTCACAAAAATCCTGATGGTGACTCAATGGGTTCGACACTTGGACTCAAACATTATTTAGATAAAAAAGGACATAACTGCACAGTTTTAGTGCCAAATGAATATCCAAATTTTTTGCATTGGTTGCCTGGATCTGAGACTACTTATAGATTTGATTGGCAAAATTCACAATCTCAAAAGGCAATAACAAGTTCGGATATTATCTTCTTATTAGATTTTAATGCGCTTCATAGGGTTGGAGACGACATGCAAAAAACGCTTGAAAAATATCAAAATGATTTTGTTTTGATAGATCATCATCAACAGCCTGATGATTTTTCTTTTATGTATTCTGACGTAGAAATCTGTTCTACGAGTCAAATGGTATATCAATTTATTGAAATGAATCATGATTTGGAGTTGATTGATGTTGCAATTGCCACCTGTTTATATACTGGAATAATGACTGATACAGGTTCGTTTCGGTTTAGATCTACAACAAGTAAAACCCATAGAATTATTGCTGATTTGATTGATAAAGGTGCTGAAAATGACCGAATTCACAATAATGTTTATGACGCAAATACCTATAATAGGTTGTTGTTATTAGGTAAAGCTTTGACGAATTTGAAAGTTTTGGAAGAATATAAAACTGCATTTATTACTTTAACAAATAATGAAAAAAATAGCTACGATTACCAAAAAGGAGATTCAGAGGGTGTTGTAAATTATGCGCTTTCGTTAAAAGGAATTGTTTTTGCTGCAATTTTTATCGAAGATATCGAACAAAATTTGATAAAAATTTCATTTCGCTCAAAAGGAAATTTTTCTGTAAATCAGTTTGCAAGAAATCACTTTGAAGGAGGAGGACATGACAATGCGGCAGGAGGAAAATCGACATTGTCTCTTCAAGAAACCGTCACAAAATTCATTTCACTTTTGCCAAAATACGCTTCGGAATTAAAATTTTCTTATGAAAAATAGCTTATTTTTTATTGTAATTGTATTTTTTGTTGGATGTTCAAAAATTGAGCCTAGAAGACCCGTCAATCCAAAACCATCTACTACTTTGTTTAAAGAAACCATTGACGAATCAAAAAAATTAAACAAAAATGAAGATTTAAAAATTGCAGCTTTGATTAAAAATGATTCAACAAACACATATATTCAGTCATCTAGCGGTTTTTGGTACACCTACATTTATAAAATTGAAGAAGATTTGCCTACTCCAAAAGTTGGTGATGAGGTTTTAATTCAGTACACAATTTCTGATTTGAACGACTCAATTATTTACGACAAAAAAGAGTTGGGATTAAAAACCTACAAAATCGACAAAGAAGATTTTATTTCTGGATTACAAAATGGAATAAAGTTGATGAAAACCGGAGAAACTATTACATTTGTACTTCCATTTTACAATGCTTTTGGAATTATTGGAGATGGAAAAAAAATAGGTATTAATAAATCAATTAAAAGCACAGTAACACTAATTAAAATAACAAATTTAAAATGAAGGTATTAAAAAGTTTTATTATTCTAGCAGTTGTATCTAGCTGGATATCTTGTAACAGTCAAAAGAAAGATGTTACTTCTTTGAAAACAGAAATTGATTCTGCAAGTTATGCTCTTGGATTGGACATGGCCATCAAAGTAAAAGCAAACTTTAAAGAAGGAAACACCGATTTGTTTTTACAGGGATATAGAAATGGGATAGATTCGACCAATTTATTAATGGATCAAAAAGATTTGAATGTTTTTCTAGGTGCTTTTTTCCAAAAAATGCAACAAGAAAAAATGAAAAAAGAAACTGAGAAAAATTTTGGTGCTGTTAAAAAAGCAGGTGAAGATTTTTTAGCTGAAAACAAAGTAAAACAAGGAATTGTAACCACAGAAAGCGGATTACAATACGAAATTTTACAAAAAGGTTCAGGAGAAAATATTTTACCAACTTCAAAAATCAAAATACATTATCATGGATCTTTAATCGATGGAACTGTTTTTGACAGTTCAGTAGATAGAAAACAACCTATTGATGCCACCGCAAATCAGTTTATTCCTGGCTTTAATGAAGGTTTATTATTGATGAATAAAGGTGCAAAATATCGTTTTTATATCCCTCAAGAATTGGCTTATGGAATGCAACAAAAAAGTCAAGAAATTAAACCATACTCTGTTTTAATTTTTGAGGTTGAAGTTCTTGAAGTAACTAACGAATAATGAGAAAAATCGCTTTTATTTTTTTATTATCTTTACTAATCTCCTGTAATTCAGAAAAATATAATGGATTACAAGATGGTTTGTATGCAGAAATACAAACAAATAAAGGCGATATTTTATTGGAATTATACTATAAAGATGTTCCAATGACTGTTGCAAATTTTGTTTCGTTAGCAGAAGGAAAAAACAATAAAGTTCCTGATTCGCTAAAAGGAATAAAATATTATGATGAAACTCGTTTTCATAGAGTTGTAAAGAATTTTATCATTCAAGGAGGTGATAGATCTGAAACTGGAAAAGGCTTTCCTGGATATCGTTTTGGAGACGAATTTCCAATTGATGAATACAGTGAATATATTTTTACACACAATGATTTTGGAGTTTTGTCAATGGCAAATTCAGGACCCGAAACGAACGGGAGTCAATTTTTTATTACACAAGGATCTGCAAAACATTTAGATGGTAAACATGCAGTTTTTGGAAAAACGATTCTAAATTCTATACAATTAAAAGAATTAAAAAAGCATTTTTCAGATTCTCTAAAACTCAAAAAAGCAATTGATTCAGTTAGAACTTTGGTTGTTGGTAAAATAGAACAATTTGATACTATCAAAAAAATTAAAATTATTAGAATTGGTGCCAATGCAAAAGCATACAACTCTGCAAAAGTTTTTGATGAGGAATTGACACGTTATTCTACAGGATATGAAGAGCGTAAAAAAGCAGAAGTAGCTATTGAAGAAAAAAGATATCAACAATATTTGATTGATAAAAATGCTTTTTTAACCAAGTTAGAGGAAACAAGTGCCATTAAAACCAACTCTGGTTTGGGTTTTTTATTATTGAAAAGCAATCCAAAAGGTAAAAAAGTAGTAGACAACAAACCTATAAAATCTAATTTCACACTATTTATTGCTGATGGAAAAAAAATTCAATCAACTGAGGATAGTGAGGCTCCTTTTATTTTTAGGTTAGATGATACCCAAAGACCCATGATTACTGGATTTCAAGAGGGTGTAAAACTGATGAAAGAAGGAGAAAAGGCACGTTTATTTGTTCCATATTATATTGGTTTTGGTGACGCTGCTTTTGGTCCTTTTCCATCAAAATCAGATTTAGTTTTTGAAATAGAGATCATAGAAATAGGAAAATAATTTGATAGAATTTCTCATAAAAAAAGACAGAGAACTGCTCATTTTCTTGAATAATTTAGGAAGTGAACAATGGGATCCATTTTGGTTGTTTATAACGAAACAATTTTATTGGACTCCATTGTTTCTACTTTTATTTTATTTAATTTTCAAAAGTTTTGGTCTTAAAAAGGGAGGATTTGTAATTTTATCAATCATTGTTTTAATCACTTTTTCAGATCAATTTACCAATTTTGTTAAAGATTATTTTGGAAGATTACGTCCTAATAATGATCCATCAATCAATTATTTGTTGAGAAGTTTCATACAACCTCAAAGTTTTAGTTTCACATCAGGTCATGCAACTACTTCTTCTTTTTTTTCAATATTTATTATACTTTTATTAAAAGAAAATTATAAAAACATCTATTTCTTATTACTTTTTCCATTAATTTTCGGATATAGTAGGATTTATTTAGGAGTTCATTTTCCTTTAGATATTCTTTTTGGTTTTTTTCTAGGTACTTTTTTAGCAATAATTTATTTCAAAATATTTAAAAAAATTTTCAATAAATTATTTGATTAATTTTTTATTATTAAAGTATAAATATTTTGTTGAGTGATAATATGACATCAACAAGCTATCCATTTCTAAGGATTTTATAGAGTCATTTTTTGAAATATCATCTAATGTTTTTGTTCTTAAATCATACAGTTTTCCGCTTTTTGTAACTAAAGTTTTTGAGAAGTATAAACTATCTTTTAAAATTCCAATAGTAGGCTCGCCATTCATTTTAAGATATACAAATGAAAAAGATTTTTCAGCAGCTTTCGAATCTAAGAGATTAATACCTAGGGTATAATTTGTGTGATTTATATTCATCAAATTCATCACTGTTGGAAATAAGTCAATTAATTTTCCATACGTTTTTATTTCTCTTGGAGCTGCTAATTTTGGGGCATGAATAATAAAAGGCACATGTTGTAATTGAATATTCAAATCATATTCTTTTGCATATTTTTCAGTCTGATTCATTGAAGTATTGTGATCACCAAAGAACACAAAAACGGTGTTTTCATAATATCCTGAGGTTTTTGCTCTTTCAATAAATTTTCCAATGTTGAAATCCAAATATCGCAAAGCATTCAATTGAGCAAGTGATTTAAAACCTGAATTTTGTAATATTTCTTCAGAAATTTCCTCTAATGTACATGGTTTGAATCCCTCTTTTTCATCAGGAACAGTAAAAGGAATATGATTTGAAGCTGTTTGAATATAGGCTATAAAAGGTTTATTTTGCTCGTGCAATTTTTTAAATTTTTCATCAGATTCTTTGAATAACTCAAAATCGTCAATTCCCCAAACATCAACCCTGTTTTTAGAATCGTAACTTCCTTCTTCATAAATGTGAAGACCCTCAATATTTGATTGAAAAATTCCTCTAATATTTGCCCAATTTGCACTACCTCCAATCAAATATAATTTTTCATAGCTATCAAATTGGTCAAACAAAATTCGCTGATCAATAATCATTGGATTTCTTGAGGCAGTATTGATGTCATCTACATCGGGCAAACCAGTGACACTCGAAAAAACACTGGCTGCTGTCCCTGATTTATGCACATAAAAATTAGAAAAATGAATACTTTTTCTAAGTAAAGAATCTATTTGAGGTGTTGCATTAGCTACATTTCCATAATAGCCCAACGGTTTTACACCAACAGATTCCAACATCACAAAAACAACATTCATTTTCTGAGTAGATGTTTCATCAAAAACATACGATCTTTCAAAAGAAATTTCATTTTTTGGTAGGTTTAAGTTTTCTGAAATAATGGGGTAATATTTTTTAAAATCCTCTAAATTTACGCCTTCACTTCTAAATGCAAAACTGTCAAAAAAATACAAAACGGGGTTTAAAGAAAATTGATTGATAGCAATATTTTTAGAAAAAAAAGATTGACTCCAGCGCAAAGGATAGTGAGTGAAACTGTTGTAAACTAAAAAAGATAACACCAAAATAGTGCCAATAAAATAGGTTATTTTTTTCTTTAATGATAGAAAATAATTACTATTTGTAAAAATTTTATAGTGCCAATTGGCTGATTTATAAATGATAAAACCAAGCAAGAAAAGTCCTAAAAGCCCTTTAAAAACGGGGTAACTTTCTACTAATACATGTATCGATATTTTTAAATTTGTTGTAAAACGTAGCGCAGTTGAATCTATTCTTGTGTTTAAATAATTGTAAAATCCAAAATCAAAAGAATAAAAAATGGTAATTACTACGTATGAAATTATCCAATAAATAATGGCAATCTTTTTTAAACGATGATTTAAAAAAAAGCGATTATTAGAAATCAGCACTAAAATTGCAAATGGAAAAACCACCAAACTCGATAGTTTTAAATCATAACGAAAACCTAAAAAAAATGCTTTTTTTAATTCAATGGAATTAAAGTTTGAATGTTCAATTGCTAAAAAATAAAAAAGTAATCGAAGTATTACTAAATAAACGAAAAGAAAAAGTAAATTACTAAAAATATACTTTATATAATTTGGTATTTTCAACAAACTTAAATTTGATGTCAAAAATATTAAATTAAAGTTAAATTTACGTTATGAAAACTATACTTTTTAAAAGAATTTAATCAGTGACCATCACTAAAAAGCGAGTCTCAAGAGATTGATTTCTTGTGCTTTCTGATAAAAATTGAGGTGAAAGTTTACTAACTTGAAAGTTTGGGATTTCTTTAATAATTTGAAAGTCAATATTTTTTCTATTGAGAATAGCTAATTCTTTCTTATCCAAATAAAAAACCTTTCCTTTTTCTTGATGAATTTGCAACGTGTCAACTCGTATTAAAGGTGTTTTTAAGTAAAATTCAAAACCAAAATGATGATATCTGTTGTCTAATAATCGTGCTTTTCCGTCAAAATTATTATTTATAAAGCTAGCAGCGTTTTTTCCACTTTGAAATGGAAGAATTGTAGGATAAAAATGTGAAAATAAATATCCATAACAAACGAGAAAAATAACAACAGATATTAAAAATAAATTCATTGTTTTTGATATTTCTGAATGGTATATCTCCCAAAGAATAAAGATGGTAAAAACTATTATTGGAATTATTAGAGAATTGAAATTTGGTTTTAAAAAATAATGTAATATAATGATTGCTATTAGAATAGAGCTATTTTGAAACCAGAAAAGACATGTAATTGATCGTTGAAATTTTTGATAAATTGAGCTTAACTTCAATAGAAAGTCAGCAACTAAAATAGCCATAAATGGAAAAATAATATTAGTATAATGTGCCAACTGAAATTGACTAAGTGAAAAAATGGCAATGGTAATCACACTTCCTGAAAGGGTATAAAATTCCTCTGAAATCTGAATTTTAGGGATATTTCTTTTTATTTTTAAAAAACTAGCGATGTAAAAAAGAATTCCCCAAGGTAAAAACGCCCATAAAATGGTGTGAAAAAAGAAAAAGATATCTCCTGAACCTTTTATTGGAGCAGTATTAAAAAACCGACCAAACTGACTGTCCCAAAAGAAAAATCGAATTCCAGAGACACCTGTTTTATTAAAAACAACTTTTTCTGGGTGTAAATCAAATTGAAGATACAAGGCAATCAACTCGGGCAAAATAATCAGAAAAATCAGAAGAAAAGCAAAAATCCAACTTGGATTGAAAAGCTGTTTCCAATTTCGTTTCAAAAGAAGTTCGCCTCCTAGAGCGGCAGCAATAGGAATCATTGAAAAAATGCCTTTTGTCATGATAGCTAATCCACTAAAAAGACAAGCTAATATAAATGATTTATGAGTGTTTTTCTTTAAATACCTATCAAAATAGTAAATACTTGCAATGATAAAAGCGGTTAAATAAGGTTCAGCTTTCACATCAAAATTTGAAATAATACTATGTGTCGAAATGGCTAAAATGATCGCAGCAAAATAGGCAACTTTCGTAGAATAATTTTTTTGTGCGAACTTGAAAGTCATCCATATTCCGAAGAAAAATGTCAGAATAGCAGGAAGTTTATACGCCCAATTAGAAACGCCAAAAATTTTAAATGAAAGCGCAGTAATCCAAAAGGGCAAATGTGGTTTGTCTAGCCAATCATGTCCCAGCGAATACAAATTTATAATGTCTGAATTTTCAATCATTGTTCTAGAAATTGTTGCATAAAGTGTAGCATCTGGTTCAATTAAATCAACAGGAAGACCAATAATAGTGATAAAAACGTATAAAATTAAAATTAGAAAAAAAAGTGCTTTTTCCTGTTGATTTTGGTTTTTTTCCATTTTAAATTATTAAAAATAGTGATTTTTAAATTACTGATTTAACGAGGTAAAGTAACAATTTTCAGATGAATTTTTTTTTGTTTGTTTACATAATTTTTTTCTTAATGTTTGTTTATTTTAAGAACAAAAAATACAAACGCAATTTTAAAAATTCCTCAGAAATAAGTTGATTAAAATACTTAAATTTGTGCCATAAAAACTCAAAAAGAGATTATGAAAATATCATACAATTGGTTACAACAATTTTTGAATGTAAGTTGGGAAGCTACAAAAATAGGAGAATTGTTGACTGATTTAGGTTTGGAAGTAGAAGGAATTGAAAAAGTAGAATCTGTAAAAGGAAGTTTGGAAGGAGTTGTTATTGGCGAAGTTTTGACTTGCGTTCAACATCCAAATGCTGATAAATTGAAAGTCACCACTGTTAATTTGGGCGATGGAATTCCTGTTCAGATTGTTTGTGGAGCACCCAATGTTGCTACAGGTCAAAAAGTGCCTGTTGCGACTGTTGGAACTACTTTGTTTACTGAAAAAGGTGAGTCTTTTATCATCAATAAAAGTAAAATAAGAGGCGAAGAAAGTTATGGAATGATTTGTGCCGAAGACGAACTTGGTTTGGGGAAAAGTCACGACGGAATTCTAATTTTAGACAATTCTTTACACTCAGGAACGCCTGCTGCAAAAATTTTTAATCTCACTACTGATTATGTTTTTGAAATTGGTTTAACGCCAAATAGATCTGATGCCATGAGTCACTATGGTGTTGCAAGAGATTTGAGAGCTGGTCTGATTCAAAGGGATTTAAATTTGGAGTTAATTTCTCCGTCAGTAAGTGATTTTCGAGTAGATGAAAGAACATTACGCATTGATATTGAGGTTCCTAACAAAGAATTGGTTCCTCGTTATTCCGGAATTACAATTAGCGATATTAAAATTAAAGAATCTCCAAAATGGATTCAAAATAGGCTAAAAGCGATTGGAGTTATACCAAAAAATAATGTTGTTGATATCACAAATTATGTGATGCACGAACTTGGACAACCTTTACACGCTTTTGATGCTCAAAAAATAAATGGAAATAAAATTATTGTCAAAACTCTCAAAGAAGGCACTAAATTTACCACATTGGATGGAGTAGAACGATCACTTTCGTCCGAAGATATTATGATTTGTGATGCCAACGAAAAACCTTTGTGTTTAGGTGGGGTTTTTGGAGGTCTGAATTCTGGTGTTTCCGAAAATACAACTGCTATTTTTTTGGAAAGTGCTTATTTTAATCCAATTTCTATCAGAAAAACTGCAAAACGTCATGGATTAAATACGGATGCTTCTTTTAGATTTGAAAGAGGAATAGATATTAATATTACTGAATATGCACTAAAAAGAGCAGCTTTGTTGATTGAAGAGTTTGCTGAAGGCAAATTGTCCTCTGATATTTTTGATTTTTATCCTGTGAAAACTGCCGATTTTGAAGTATTTCTTTCTTATTCAAATGTATTTAAATTGATTGGTCAGGTGATTTCAAAAGATGCCATAAAAAATATTTTAGCATCTTTGGAAATTAAAATTAACATTGAAACTAATGCTGGTTTAGGATTGACAATTCCTTCCTATAGAACTGACGTTCAACGGGAAGCAGATATTATTGAAGAAATTTTACGTGTTTATGGTTACAACAATATCGAATTTTCCTACAAATTAAATACTTCAATTTCGTTTGATAAAAACGACGAAATTAAAATCGAAAATATCGTTGCAAATCAGTTGACTTCCTTAGGTTTTAACGAAACAATGGCCAATTCATTGACCAAAGAATCCTATATTAAATTTACTGAAAACTTAAGCAAACAAGCAAATGTTGTGATTTTAAATGCTTTAAGTAATGATTTAAGTGTGTTGCGTCAATCATTGTTGTTTAGTGGATTAGAATCTGTTGTTTATAATATTAACAGGAAGAATAGTTCTTTAAAGTTTTTTGAATTTGGTAAAACGTATCACAATTACGAAACAGGTTATAAAGAAGATAAACACCTAACGCTTTTTGTAACTGGAAATAAAACCAAAGATTCTTGGAAAACAAATTCACAGCAAACAGATTTTTTCTTCGTTAAAGGAATTATAACTGCATTGTTAAACCGTGTAGGAATTCAGAATTTGAAAAATACACCTGTAAAAAATGATGTTTTTTCTGAAGGCATTTCTCTGAGTTTAGGAAAAATGAAGTTGGTAGATTTTGGGGTTGTACAACGTTCTATTCTAAAAGAATTCGGCATTAAACAAGAAGTTTTATTTGCTGATTTTAATTGGGAAAATGTGTTAAAATTGTCAAATAGTAAAAATTTTAAATTGAAGGAATTGCCAAAATTCCCCTTAGTAAAAAGAGATTTGGCTTTGTTACTAGATGAAAAAACCGAATTTAAAGAAGTGTATAATTTGGCTTTTCAATCCGAAAAAAATCTTTTAAAAGAGGTAGATTTGTTTGATGTTTATGAAGGGAAAAATTTACCAGAAGGAAAAAAATCCTATGCAGTAAGTTTTATTTTGCAAGATGAATTTAAAACTTTGGACGAAAATCAAATAGATAAAATCATGCAAAAATTGCAGCAGACATTTGAGAAAAATTTGAATGCAGTTTTAAGATAATTTTTAAGTTTCATACAGGAGCTTTTCATATTTGGATTTATGTATAAGAAAATAATAAAACCAATTTTATTTCTTTTTGACCCTGAAAAAGTTCATTATTTTACTTTTTCTTTGGTAGGTTTGTTGTCTAAAATTCCTTTTGTCCCAAATTTATTTCGAAGTTTGTATCAGTTAAACGATCATAGATTAGAGAGAAAATTATTCGGACTTACTTTTAAAAATCCTGTCGGTTTGGCTGCTGGGTTTGATAAAAATGCCATTTTATACAATGAACTTGCTAATTTTGGTTTTGGATTTATTGAAATAGGAACAGTAACTCCAAAAGCCCAAGATGGAAATCCCAAAAAACGATTATTTCGATTAAAAGAAGATAGTGGCATTATCAATAGAATGGGGTTTAATAACAAAGGCTTAAAAGCTGTTATTCAACAGCTTAAAAAAAATAAACACCAAATAATTATTGGCGGTAATATTGGAAAAAATACGCAAACTTCTCCTGAAAATTATACTGCTGATTATTTAGTTTGTTTCAAAGAATTACATCCTTTTGTTGATTATTTTGTTCTAAATGTGAGTTGTCCAAATGTGGGAAGTCATGCAAAATTGAATGACAAAGATTATTTATTATCGTTAATAAAGGCTTGTCAAAAACTAAACAATGAACAAAAAATTCAAAAGCCAATGCTGCTGAAAATTGCTCCAGATTTGAATAATCATCAATTGGATGAGATTATTGAGTTGGTTGCTGAAACCAAGATTGATGGTGTTATTGCCTCAAATACTTCCACAAGCAGAGAAAATTTGAAAACTTCTAAATCGCAACTTGAAAAAATTGGTTTTGGTGGATTGAGTGGAAAACCAATTATGCCGCAAAGCACTAGAGTTATCAAATATTTGGCAGAAAATTCAAACAAAGCATTCCCAATTATTGGAGTTGGTGGCATTCACTCTGAAAATGATGCTCTTGAAAAGCTGAATGCTGGAGCTGATTTAGTACAGCTTTATACCGGTTTTATTTATGAAGGACCAAGTTTGATAAAACGTATCAACAAAGCGATTTTAAAGCAACTATAACCGATGGTTGAAACGCTGATTTCTTTCGTATTTGCCACTTCAATTTTAGCAATTTCTCCTGGTCCTGATAATATTTTCGTATTGACACAAAGCATTGTGAATGGAAAAAAATATGGTTTTGCAACTATTTTTGGTTTGATGACAGGCTGTTTGATTCACACTTCTTTGGTTGCTTTTGGTGTTTCTGCTTTGATAAAAGAAAATGAAAACCTGTTTTTTGTATTGAAATTATTTGGTGCAATTTACCTTATTTATCTTGCATATAAAGTGTTTAAAAGTGACACTAAAATCATATTTTCTACTCAAAATGTCTCTCTAAAAACAACCACTCAACTTTTTAAAACGGGCTTTCTGATGAATGTCTTAAATCCAAAGGTTACTATATTTTTCTTAGCGTTTTTTTCTCAATTTTTGTTTTCACATGAAATTTCAATGATACTTCAATTTTACATTTTAGGATTGATTTTTATATTGGTTTCTTTTGTTATTTTTGGAGGTATTGCTTTGCTTGGAGGAAAAGTTTCAACGTATTTAATGCATCAAAACAATATTGGATTGGTCATAAAATGGGCGCAAATTGTTGTTTTTGTTGGAATTGCACTTTTGATTTTAATTTAAAGTCTAAATTAAAGGTTTGCAAATTTAAAGGATTTTTTTTAAAAAAAGAATCTAATTTTTAGAAATTCTTTAATTTTGAGTCTTAAAAATTTTAGAAATACGTTAGTTTCGCTACCTTTGAATCGATGAAATCAGTTAAAATTATAGAATGTCCAAGAGATGCCATGCAAGGCATCAAAAGTCATTTCATCCCTACTGAAAAGAAAGCTTTATACATCAATTCTTTATTAAATGTAGGTTTTGATACCATTGATTTTGGCAGTTTTGTTTCGCCCAAAGCCATTCCTCAAATGCGAGATACTGTTGAAGTTTTATCGCGTTTAGATTTATCAAGAACAAATACAAAATTATTGGCAATTGTTGCAAATACCAGAGGCGCAATTGATGCTTCTCAGTTTCAAGAAATCAATTATTTAGGTTTTCCTTTTTCGATTTCTGAAAATTTTCAAATGAGAAATACACACAAAACTATTTCAGAATCAATTGAAACTTTGGACGAAATTCTTGAAATTGCCGCAAAAACGAACAAAGAAGTGGTGGCATATTTGTCAATGGGATTTGGAAATCCTTATGGAGATCCTTGGAACGTTGAAATCGTTGGAAATTGGACTTCAACATTAGTTAAAATGGGCGTTAAAATTCTATCACTTTCTGATACAGTTGGAAGTTCAACTCCTGAAGTAATTGAATATTTGTTTTCAAACTTAATTCCATTATATCCAACAATTGAGTTTGGGGCTCATTTGCACACAACTCCTGACAAATGGTTTGAAAAAGTAAATGCCGCATACAAATCAGGTTGTGTTCGTTTTGACGGAGCAATCATGGGTTTAGGCGGTTGTCCAATGGCAAAAGACGAATTGACGGGTAACATGCCAACTGAAAAATTATTGAGTTATTTCACTACAAAAAAAGCAAATACCAATATAAAACCAATGAGTTTTGAAAGTGCTTATAACAAAGCATTAGAAATTTTTTAATCAAATTTCAGTCAAATTCTAAAAAATTTTTAAAAATGAGAAATTATAATATCTTTTTATTTTTAATCAGCTTTTCGTTTATTATTTCTTGTAAAAATGACGATCAAAAAATTGATTTTACTTTTTTACAACTCAATGACGTATATGAAATTTCATCCATTCAAGGAGGAAAATTTGGTGGATTGGCGAGAGTGGAAACCATACATCAACAATTGTTGCAAGAAAATAAAAACACTTTGCTTGTCATGGCTGGAGATTTTTTAAACCCCTCATTATTAGGAACTTTAAAGGTTAATAATGAGCGAGTTTTAGGAAAGCAAATGATAGAAGTGATGAATGCCATGAAATTTGATGTGGTGGCTTTTGGAAATCATGAGTTTGATTTGTCTCAAAAAGATTTGCAAAGCCGCCTTAGCGAAAGTTCTTTTCCTTGGATTTCTGCCAATGTAAAATTGATATCTGAAAACGATACAATTTCATTTTACAAAGAAGTTCAAGGAACGAAAACACCTCTAAAAGACTATTTTATCAAAGAATTTTCAGACAATGACGGAACGAAAATTAAAGTTGGATTTATAAGTGTTTGCATTCCTTCCAATCCAAAAGAGTATGTTTTTTATGAAAATATGTTTGTGAAAGCAAGAGCCTCTTATGAATCCATCAAAGATAGTGTGGATGTAGTTTTTGGCTTAACACATGTAAAAATTGTAAATGATAAACGAATTGCAAAATTATTACCAAATATTCCCTTGATTATGGGTGGTCATGAGCATACAAATCATTCAGAAAGAGTAGGGAATGTACTGATTACCAAGGCTGATGCAAATGCAAAAACGGTGTATGTTCATCGAATTTCATTTGATAAAAGAATAAAAAAGGTAACTATTTCCTCGGAGCTAAAAGAAATAAATAATAAAATTCAGCAAGACAAAAGAGTAGGAGAAATTGTTTCAAAATGGCAAACAATTTTGAATACTAATATCAAAGCAATTATTGAGAATCCGAATGAAATCATTTACAATGCCATCACTAGTTTGGAAGGGAGAGATACTCCAATTAGAAGTGAGCAAACCAATTTGGGCGGAATTATTACAAAATCAATGTCTTATTCTTTTGATAATCAGGTAGATTGTGCTTTAGTAAATGGAGGCTCTATTCGAATTGATGATGTTTTAGAAGGAGAAATAACTCCTATTGATATTTTTAGAGTTTTGCCTTATGGAGGAGCTATTTTAAAAGTCCAAATAAAAGGAAGATTGCTTAAAAGAGTACTAGATTATGGACTTTCAGCGTCAGGAACAGGTGCTTATTTACAGCGTTTTAATGCAGAAAAAATAGCTGATAATTGGATGATAAACAATGCAAAATTGGATATTCAAAAAACATACACAGTAGCTTTTTCTGATTATTTGTTAAAAGGTTTTGATATTCCTTTTTTATCAGAGGAAAATAAAGAAGTACTTTCTATTTATTATCCAACTTCGAATGAATTGGCTGCTGATATCAGAAAAGCAGTAGTTGCATTTTTGAAAAATTAATAAAAAAGCTTCACAAATTGTGAAGCTTTTATGAATCTTTTAAAGAGTTTTAATTATCTTTTTCTACCAAAACTACTACCTTTTCTGTCTGCAGAACTTTTTGGTTTGTCACTAAAATTTCTATCAGATCTTTTTCTTCCTCCAAAATCAATTGGTTTTTTGCTTGCACCTTCATCACTTCTTCGTCTTCCAAAACCGCCGTCTTTTTTGGCAAAAGGTTTTTTTCCATCTTTTCTTTCATAACCATTTGATCGTTCTTTTTTCGTGATTTCGATATTTACTGTTCGTCCTCCAAAATCAGGTTGGTTGTTTGAAAAAGCTTCTAATGTTTTTTCTTCAAAGTTTTTATCGATTTCAAAAAATGAAAAGGTATCTAAAATATCGATAGCACCAATCTCAATCTTGTCTCCAATTTTTTGATCATTAATCAATCCAATTAGTTTTGCAGGATTTAAATTGTCTTTTCTACCAATATTGATAAAGAAACGAGTCATGTTGTCACTTGTTGATCTAGCTCTTGAGCTATCTCTTGATAAATCATTCAAATCCTTAGAGTTTTCATAATAAGAAAGAAATGTATTAAATTCAAGGGAAACAAACTTTTGAATCAATTCTTCTCTTGAAAAATCAGCCAATTTTTTATAAATATTTGGTAAAAAATCTTGGATTTCAGTTTCGTTTACAACTGTATTTTGCACTCTATCAATCAAGTGGAATAATTGATTTTGGCAAATTTCTTTTCCTGTAGGAACCCTAGTTTCAACAAATTTTTTGTTGATAATTCTTTCAATTGGTCTTAGCTTACTTTTTTCTTTGTTGTTTACTAAAACTAATGAAATCCCTTTTTTTCCTGCTCTTCCAGTTCTCCCACTTCTGTGGTTATAGTTTTCTATTTGATCGGGTAATTTATGGTTGATAATGTGCGTTAAATTATTTACATCAATTCCCCGAGCAGCAACATCAGTAGCTACTAATAATTGCACACTTTTATTGTGAAATTTATCCATCACAGAATCTCTTTGCGCTTGCGATAAATCACCGTGCAATGCATCTGCATTATATCCGTCTTTAATTAATTTGTCAGCAACCTCTTGTGTTTCTCTTCTAGTTCTACAGAAAATAATTGCATAAATATCAGGGTTTAAATCAGCAATTCTTTTCAATGCTAAGTAACGAGTACTTTCGTTAACCAAATAATATTCGTGGCTAACATTGTCTGAACTTTCATTTTTTTGACCAGAAGTAATTTCTACTGGTTTGTTCATATAATTTCTAGAAATCGCCTCAACTTCCGCAGGAAATGTTGCAGAAAACAACAACGTTTGTTTTGTTTTTGGAGTTGCTTGTAATATGTTATCCAATTCTTCTTTGAAACCCATATTCAACATTTCATCGGCTTCATCCAAAACTAGCCATTCAATATTACCAAGTTTTAAAGCTCTTCTGTTGATCAAATCAACTGCTCTTCCTGGAGTTCCAATCACAATTTGCGCGCCTTTGTTCAAAGCTCTTATTTGTTCTTCAATGCTTGCACCACCATAAACAGTAACTACCTTCATATTTTTCATATATTTCGAAAAATCTTGAATGTTTTTACCAATTTGAACGGCTAATTCTCTTGTTGGCGATAAAATAATTGCTTGTGTATTTGAATTATTTTCATCAATTAATTCCAAAATTGGTAAACTAAATGCTGCAGTTTTTCCTGTTCCTGTTTGTGCAAATGCTTTTAAATCGGTTCTTGACGAGATAATTTGTGGAATTGCTTTTTCTTGAATAATTGTAGGATTATCATATCCTAAATCCAATAATGCTCTTGTAATAGGTTCTTTTAAACCCAATTCTAAAAATGTTGACATACTGTGTTTTTTGAGATTCACAGACGCCCACCTGTAAATCCGATTATTAATTCGGCTTGATTTTTTTTGTGAATTTAACTCGCAAAAAATTCCGTGCAAAGGTACACTAAATTAAATAGATAGCAAGAAATAATTAATTAATTTACTTTATTTAAAATTTCCAAATAATCTGAAAGATTTGATGAAGAAATAGAAGCAAAGCCATTCATAACTTTTCCTTTCTTATCAACAAGGATACAACGTGGCATTTTGCAAGTTAAAAAATCATTGGCTTTACTGTCATCAGGAAGATAATATTGAGATTTGATATCCAAACTTTCAACTCTTTCAGATTTTTTTCCATCAATCTTTACAGGAATAAAGATGATGTTGGTATAGTTTATAGATAAAAAATTCATTCGTGAAAAAATATAAGATTCAGAAACATATTCTGGACTCCAAAAAAACAACAAAGCATTTTTTTGTTTTATAACATCAAAAATTGATAATGTAGCATTCGAATAATCATTGATATTAAAATCTTGTAATTGATTTGATGCAACTACTGCTTTTGTATCGTTCAACAGCTTTCTTACCAAAATTTTATCTTCTTCATTGGTGCTTAATTTGAAATATTTTTCAAAAGTTTCTTCATTTAATTCACAACTAGATTTGTTGTAGAAATGACTAATAACAGTCTGCTTTAAAAATGCATTTTTAGTATTTTCAAAACTGATTTTTTTATCAATTATTGTCATTAAATCCGAAGTAAATTTTGGACTATAATTCTTTTTCATTGGTGGATGACCCAATGAATAAGTTTCATTATACAAATAATTTCGAACATACTGAGAGTAAGGTGGGTAATATATTAATGAGTCATTATCAATTTTTGCAAATTTTCTGTAGTCGTAAAATGAATTATTTATTTTTGGAAGTTGCTCAGATTTAGCATATTTTGCGTTCAAAATAGGGTATTTTTCCATTCTTGCGTACAAAGGATATGTCAAGGCAACTTTTAGGACTTTTTTAAAACCATCAGTTTCTTGAGGATGACTTTCGGCATATTCGTTGTAAAGTTCTATATTTGATTTTAAGGAGGAGGCTATTTTTCGTTGAAATTCTTTTGAGTCCAATTTATTAAACTCGTGAAAAGAAAAGGATTCTTTTTCATCTTCTAAAAAACAGTCAATTAAAATATTATTTCTCTCAGCACCTTTTCCGACAAATACCAAGGATTCATCAAAATTCCAAGTATTTAATCGTAAAAGCACGCTATCACCGGGCTCTAAATAAACATGTTGATTTTCATATCCATGACTAAAATAAAACAAACCTTCGACTGGTAGTGTTACTTTTCCAATAAATTTATCATCATTATCTAAATAAAAAGTATCAATTACTTGATCCATAGAATACAATATAACATGATTCGATTTTGGATGAATTATTTTTCCGCCAAAATAAGCATAAGTCAGCTTTTTATCTGACTTACAACTAATTATAGAAATAAAAAGTGTTATTGTTATAAGGTATTTCAAGTTATTAATCATCAATATTTTCCTAAATAGATTTTACAAATTTAGGTATTAGCATGAGCTATGATTGTTAATTAGAAGTTAAAATAATAGTAATACTTCCTTAAAAATTTCTTGAAATTTATCAATAAAAACCATTCAAAATCAGGCTTTAAAAGGAAATCAAATTCGTACTTTTGCAAAAATTTTAAGTAATATGTTATCAGTTTCTAATTTATCTGTCCAGTTTGGAAAACGAATTTTGTTTGATGAAGTAAATACCAAATTTCAACAAGGAAATTGTTATGGAATTATTGGTGCGAACGGCGCAGGAAAATCGACTTTTTTAAAAATAATTTCTGGAAAACAAGACCCAACTTCGGGTCAAGTGCATCTTGAAACAGGTAAAAGAATGTCTGTTTTAACTCAAAATCACAATGAATTTGATGCTTATCCAGTATTGGAAACTGTGATCATGGGAAACAAAGATTTGTTTAGAATTAAAAAGCAAATTGATGAATTATACGCAGATTATTCAGATGAAAATGCCGAGAAAATAGGTGAACTCCAAATTATTTTCGAAGAAATGAATGGTTGGAATGCTGATTCTGAAGCCGCAGCATTACTCTCAAATTTAGGCGTTTCTGAAGAATATCATTATTCAGAAATGAAAGATTTGGATGGGAAACAAAAAGTTAGGGTGTTGATTGCTCAAGCGCTTTTTGGAAATCCTGATGTGTTGATAATGGATGAGCCAACCAATGATTTGGATTTTGAAACTATTGCTTGGTTAGAAAATTTCTTAGCAAATTATGACAATTGTGTGATTGTAGTTTCACATGATAGACACTTTTTGGATGCAGTTTGCACGCATATTTCAGATATAGATTTTGGTAAAATCAATCATTATTCCGGAAATTACACGTTTTGGTACGAATCAAGTCAGTTAGCTGCGAAACAACGGGCACAACAAAATAAAAAAGCAGAAGATAAAAAGAAAGAATTAGAAGAATTTATTCGTCGTTTTTCCGCAAACGTTGCCAAATCAAAACAAGCAACTTCTCGTAAAAAGATGATTGAAAAATTGAATGTTGAAGATATTAAACCATCAAGCAGAAGATATCCCGCCATTATTTTTGATCAAGATAGAGAAGCAGGAGACCAAATTTTAACTGTTGAAGGCTTAAGTAAATCTTTTGAAGGCGAAAAATTGTTTGATGACGTTCACATTAACCTAAATAAAGGAGATAAAGTTGCTGTGATTTCCAAAAATTCAAGAGCAGTTTCAGCATTTTATCAAATCATTACTGAGAATGAAAAAGCAGATTCAGGCAAGTTTTCTTGGGGAGTCACCACGACACAATCGTATTTACCTTTAGATAATTCTTCATATTTTCAGGATGGAAACCTAAATTTGGTAGATTGGTTGCGTCAATATGCACAAACTGAAGAAGAACGTGAAGAAGTTTTTATTCGTGGATTTTTGGGGAAAATGATTTTCTCTGGAGAGGAAGCCTTGAAAAAAAGTAATGTACTATCAGGAGGAGAAAAAGTGCGTTGCATGCTTTCAAGAATGATGATGAAAAGAGCCAATATTTTATTGTTAGATGAACCAACAAATCACTTGGATTTAGAATCGATTCAAGCTTTGAATAATTCGCTCATAAATTTTAAAGGGACCGTGTTGTTTACTACTCATGACCACGAATTTGCGCACACAGTTGCCAATAGAATTATAGAATTGACACCAAAAGGAATTATAGATAGATACACTTCTTTTGATGATTATATTTCCGACCCGAAAATCAAAGATTTAAGAGATAAAATGTATTAATAAAAAAAGGAAACTGAAAAGTTTCCTTTTTTGTTGAGTTATTTTTGAAGTGGACTGATTATTTTTACATCCGAAAATGAAATGGCACCTCTTATAACACCATCAATTGTTTTCTTGAGAGCTTCAATTAGTTGCATTTTTAATTGTGATTTGTGGTAAATCAAACTCACTTCTCTTGCTGGTTGTGGGTTTCCAAATTCTCTTAATAAACTTTGATCATTTTTTGATAAATCCAAGGTGTGTAAATAAGGTAATAATGTCATTCCCAAACCTTCTTTGGTCAATTTTATCAAAGTATCAAAACTGCCACTTGCCAATTGAAATCCTTTTTTATTATCTATTTTATAATTTCTGCAAAGATTGATAACGCTGTCTTTAAAACAATGTCCGTCTTCCAACAACAAAATATCTTCCATTTCCAAATCTATTACATTGAGATTTTTATTTTTAAAAAGTCGATGATTTTCAGGAATCAATCCTACAAAAGGTTCATAATATAAAGGTCTTTCTTTTATAGCTTCATTCTCTAAAGGAGTTGCGGCAATTGCAGCGTCAAGATGACCATCTGTTAATTTTCTTATGATATCTTCGGTGTTTAATTCTTCAATAATCAACTTTACTTTTGGATATTTTTTGGTAAAATTATTCAAAAACATGGGAAGTAAAGTTGGCATAATTGTAGGAATTATTCCTATTTTAAATTCACCGCCAACATACCCTTTTTGTTGGTGCACAATATCCATGATTCTGTTGCTTTCATCAACAATTACCTTGGCTTGTTCTACAATTTTTTTTCCCACTTCCGTTAATTCAATGGGTTTTTTTGAACGGTTAAATATCTGAACACCCAACTCGTCTTCTAATTTTTGAATTTGCATACTCAAAGTGGGTTGAGTAACAAAACTATGGTCTGCAGCAATGGTAAAATTTTGGTATTCTGCAACTGATAAAACATATTTTAACTGAGTAATTGTCATGTGAATAGTTATAAATGATAAAGATATTAAAACTATCAATAATTATTATAGTTTATTAAGATAAATTTAGTGTAACTTTGAAATAATCATTAAAACTAGAGAGATATGAACAAATTAACGATTGGATTAGACAAGAATGAAAGTAAAAATGTAGCTGAAAAATTAAATGGTTTACTAGCCAATTTCCAAATTTACTATCAAAATTTAAGAGGTTTGCATTGGAATATCAAAGGGAAAAATTTCTTTGAATTGCATTTAAAGTTTGAAGAATTTTATACAGATGCTCAAGTAAAAATCGATTTAATAGCTGAGCGAATTTTAACATTACAAGCCAAACCATTACACACTTTTCAGGATTATTTGAATACTTCGACTGTGCCTGTTGGAAAAGATATTTCTAAAGATATTGAAGCTGTTGAATTGGTTATCAATTCGTTATTAAAATTATTGGTCATTGAAAGAGAAATTTTACACCTTTCAGATGAAACCAATGACGAAGGAACGAATTCTATGATGAGCGATTTTATTGCTGAACAAGAAAAAACAATTTGGATGTTAAATTCTTGGATGGGAAAATAAATTTTAAGTTATCTAAATTATTAAAAGACCTTTCTCAAGGTCTTTTTTAATTTAAAACATAACTGTATCCAATTTCTAATCCCATAATATTATAACCATCATTGGGTTTTTGAAAATCAAGATTAGAAACGTGACCAAAGTTTGTTCCTAAATAAAACTGAGATTTTTCATTGGTTTTATATAAAAAACCCAAGGACAAATTTTCAATAAACGTAAAGCCTTTTCCCAAACGCTCTGTTCGAGTATCAATATATGAGAAACCCAAACTGAGACTTCCCTGAAAACACCATTGATTGGAGATTCTTTTCAAACTTGCAAAAGCGAATTCAATACTGTATAAATTCATTTTTTTTGGGTGTGTAAATTCAGCTATTTTTTCCAAATAATTTTCTTGATCAGGAGTCACATAATATTCGTTTATCAACTGATGTTTTAAATTTTGAATCTGAGGTTGCACAATCAATTCAAAATGCAAACTTTTCCAATTTCCTAATTTATAAAAAAGTTGTCCTTTATAAGATTGAGTGGAATAAGTATAATCAAGATCATTATTTATAAAATTTTCATTTGTCCCAAAATTGTATAGAAATCCAATTTTGTAAGGTTTTAAAAAGGATTTTTTTTTATCCTGACTAATTCCTGAAGTGATAGCAAATAGAAAGACTAAAAGGAAGATATTTTTTTTCATTAATTCGTTCTAGGAAAATATTTTTGATACAATTTCAGCTTTTTTATTTTCAGAATAATCATAAAAACCTTCTCCTGATTTTATGCCCAATTTCCCTGCAACAACCATATTTACCAGCAATGGACAAGGAGCATATTTCGGATTTTTAAATCCTTCATACATCACATTCAAAATCGATAAACAAACATCCAACCCAATAAAATCAGCCAATTGCAAAGGACCCATTGGATGTGCCATTCCCAATTTCATCACGGTATCAATTTCAGAAACTCCAGCCACGCCATTATACAACGTTTCAATAGATTCGTTGATCATTGGCATTAAAATTCGATTCGCCACAAAGCCAGGATAATCATTTACTTTCACAGGAATTTTTCCTATTTTCAGAGATAAATCCACAATAAAACTAGTCACTTCATCACTCGTATTATAACCTCTGATAATTTCTACCAATTGCATGATTGGCACAGGATTCATAAAATGCATCCCAATAACTTTGTCAGCTCTCTTGGTGGCAGCCCCAATTTGTGTGATGGAAATTGAAGAAGTATTGGTTGCTAAAATGGTATCATCAGGACAAATTTCATCCAACTCTTTAAAAATCTGGGTTTTTAAATTTACATTTTCAGTAGCAGCTTCAATGACCAAACTTGCATATTTTACACCTTCTTTGATGTTTGAAAAAGTCGTAATATTAGATAAAGTTTTTGTTTTTTCATTCAACGTTATTTTTTCTTTGGCAACCATTCTATCAAGATTTTTCTCGATAGTTTCCATTCCGCGTTTCAGTGCAATTTCGCTAACATCAATCAATTGAACATTATAATTACATTGAGCAAACGTATGCGCAATGCCATTTCCCATGGTTCCAGCGCCAATTACTACTATATTTTTCATAAAATAGGATATATTATTTTACTTTTTTTGTTTCTGTTGTTTCTCTTGTTTTTATTGTTTAATTAGTTTAACTTTAAGCTTAAACTTGAACCCCTTAAACAATAGAACCCTTAAACTTTAAACCATTCACTATCAACTAAAAACTATCAATTACCATTTGCGCAACTCTCAATGCCTCCGTACCATTGCTGATGGTGATTATAGGAGTCGTATTATTATTAATGGCATCAGCAAAAGTTTCTAATTCATCTAGAATGGCATTATTTTGAGTTACTACAGGATTGTCAAAATAAATTTGTTTTTGCACACCTTCACCATTTTGTAAAATCATAGCATATTCATTTGGCGTCTCAGGAACATCTTTCATGCGAACAACTTCGGTTTTTTTCTCTAAAAAATCAACTGAAATGTAAGCATCTTTCTGAAAGAAACGAGTTTTACGCATATTTTTCATTGAAATTCTGCTTGCAGTCAAATTTGCTACACAACCATTTTCAAATTCAATTCGTGCATTTGCAATGTCTGGCGTTTCTGAAATTACTGAAATTCCACTAGCATACACGTTTTTTACTTTCGATTTTACAACCGATAAAATAATATCAATATCGTGAATCATCAAATCAAGCACAACAGGCACATCAGTTCCTCTCGGATTAAACTCTGCTAATCTGTGCGTTTCAATAAACATTGGATTGTTAATCATGTCTTTAGCGGCTAAAAAAGCAGGATTAAAACGCTCAACATGACCCACTTGTCCTAAAACATGGTATTGACTTGCCAAAGTTTTGATAGCCTCAGCCTCAATAACTGTTTTAGCAATTGGTTTTTCTATAAAAACATGACAACCTTTTTCGATGGCTTTTTTTGCACAATCAAAATGAGACAAAGTAGGTGTCACAATATCAACAACTTCAACAGCATCAATCAAATCGTCAATAGAATTGAAAGATGTATACCCAAATTCTGCAATTATTTTTTCGGTATTTTCTGTGGATGGATCATAAAAACCAACCAATTCATATTTTTCAGATTGTTGCAATAAACGCAAATGAATTTTACCCAGATGGCCTGCACCTAAAACTCCAATTTTCAACATAAATTCTTTTTATTAATGAGATTTGAAAAAAATCAATTCAAACAAAGATACAATTTTATAAGAATTTTTATAAAAATATTACTAAATTTAGCTTTTTTGATATGAGTATGATTTTAATAGACAACGCAAAACATCAAGGACTTCGCAGACAATTAAAGACCGTTTTAAAAAACAAAGGTATTTTTGATGAACAAGTTTTGCACGCCATTGGTGTCATTCCACGACATTGGTTTGTTGACTCAAGTTTTGAAGACCACGCTTATCAGGATAAAGCTTTTCCAATTGCCGCTGGTCAAACCATTTCTCAACCTTATACAGTGGCTTTTCAATCGCAAACACTTCAGGTAAAAAAAGGAGAAAAAGTGTTAGAAATTGGCACTGGTTCTGGCTATCAAACAGCGGTTTTATTAGAATTAAAAGCAATCGTTTTCACGATTGAAAGACAAGTTGAATTGTTTAAAAAAGTTTCTTTATTTCTGCCAATGATAGGTTATAATCCAAAAAAATTTATTTTTGGTGATGGTTATAAAGGTTTGTTAGAAGAAGCTCCATTTGATAAAATTATTGTGACAGCTGGAGCGCCTTTTGTTCCAAAACCCTTGCTCTCTCAGCTAAAAGTAGGAGGAATGTTGTTGATTCCTGTTGGTAATCATACGCAAATTATGACGTTATTTATCAGAAAGTCAAACAAAGAATTTGAAAAGCATGAATTGGGAGATTTTGCTTTTGTTCCAATGCTTGAAGAAAAAAATTAGGGTTTTTTATGTTTTCAAATTAAAAAATTATAAATCTATTCTTACAATTTTATATTTACTTTACAACACTTTTTCTAACAACGCTATATAAATTGCAATGCCTTCTTCAATTTCGGCAATATAAATAAATTCGTCAGCAGAATGTGAGCGTGTGCTATCACCAGGACCCAATTTTAACGATTGGCAACTCAATACAGATTGATCAGATAATGTTGGTGAGCCATAGGTTTTTCTTCCAATAGCAATTCCAGCTTTAACCAATTCGTGATCTGCAGAAATAGAGGAAGAGTTGAGTCGTAAACTTCGAGGTACAATTTTGGAACAAGGTGCTTTTTCTTGCAAAATTGAAGCAATTTCCTGATTTGAATAGGCATCATTCACGCGAACATCAATCACTAAATCTACATGTGCCGGAACTACATTGTGCTGTTTTCCTGCATTGATTTGGGTAACTGTCATTTTTACTTCACCCAAAGTTGTAGAATTTTTTTCAAATTTAAAATCCTTAAACCATTGCAACACTTCAATAGTTTTATAAATCGCATTATCGCTATTTGGATGGGCAGCGTGACTTGGAGTACCTTCAACAACTGCATCAAAAACAACCAAGCCTTTTTCTGCAACTGCCAGGTTCATCAAAGTTGGTTCGCCAATAATTGCAACATCAATTTTTGGAATAATAGATAACATACTATTCAAACCGTTTTCGCCACTACTTTCCTCTTCTGCAGAAGCTACAATCACAAGATTGTATTTTAAATTTCTTTGATGATAAAAATAGGTAAAAGTGGCAATCAATGAAACCAAACAACCCCCTGCGTCATTGCTCCCTAAACCAAATAATTTTCCATTTTCAACAATCGCTTTAAAAGGATTTTTAGTAAAAGCTGAATTTGGTTTTACAGTATCATGATGAGAGTTTAGCAGTAAAGTTGGTTTGCTATCATCAAAATAGTTGTTCATAGCCCAAATATTATTTCTAGATCTTTGGTAAGGAATTTCAAACTGCTTGAACCAATTTTCAATTAAAAGGGCTGTTTGATCTTCTTCAGCAGAAAAAGACGGAGTTTCAATCAACTTTTTTAAAAGCGAAATTGCTTCGATAGTTAGTTTTTTGAGTTCCATTTATAGTGTAATTTTTGTAAAGTTTTCGTTTTCTTTAGTTAAAATAGTTGTATTTCCCATAAAAACAGCATGAACGCCATTTTTTAGAGCATCAAAACAATTTTCAAGTTTTGGCAACATTCCATCAGCAATAATTCCTTCGTTTAATAAATTTTTATAACTAGCAGCATTGATGTGTTTTATAACCGAATTTTTATCATTGATATCCTCCAAAACACCATTCAATTCAAAACAATAATAAATACTTGTTTCGTAATTTTTACTCATTCCAATGGCAATTTGACTCGTAATAGTATCTGCATTTGTGTTTAATAATTGTCCATTTCCATCATGTGTAATAGCACAAAAAACAGGCGTAAAATCATGATTTATCAACACTTCAATAGCTTGGTTATTAACATTTTTCACATCACCTACAAAACCATAATCAACCTCTTTTACAGGTCTTTTTGAAGACAAAATACAATTTCCGTCAGCACCAGACAAACCAATACAATTGGTGTTTAATGATTGCAATTTAGCTACTATATTTTTATTGACCAGACCACCATAAACCATTGTAATTACCTCTAATGTTTCAGCATCAGTAATCCTTCTTCCATTGGTCATTTTAGATGTTATTCCTAATTTAGTAGACATTTGTGACGCTTTTTTTCCTCCACCATGAACTAATAATTTCTTTCCTTTTATTTTTGAAAATAAATGAAGAAAATTATTCAAAGCATTTTCATCTTCAATGATATTTCCACCGATTTTGATGATTGACAGTTTTTCCATTTTTCCTCTTTTTTGACAAGGAGTTTAAACCCTTTGCTGTATTTGCAATTCTAATATTTTTTTCAACACCAATTGCGCAGCAAAAGTTCGATTATTGGCCTGCTGAATTACCAACGAATTTTCAGAATCTAACACAGCATCTTCAACGACCACATTTCTTCTGACAGGCAAACAATGCATGAATTTTGCATCCCCAATTTTTTCTTTGGTAATCATCCAATCAGGACTTGTATTTAAAATTTGTCCATACGAATCGTAGGAACTCCAATTTTTAGCATATACAAAATCTGCATTTTTTAGAGCTTCTTTTTGATCGTGAATAATAGAAATTTCTTTGGTAATCGTTTTGTTCAAATCATAACCTTCAGGATTTGTAATCACAAAATCAACATTCATTTTTTGCATGGCTTCCACAAAACTATTTGGGACTGCATGAGGCAACGCTTTTACGTGAGGCGCCCAAGACAAAACCACTTTGGGTCTTTTTTTGGTTGAATTTTCAGCAATAGTAATGGCATCGGTTAAGCCTTGCAAAGGATGACTTGTAGCGCTTTCCATATTGATAATTGGTACAGAAGCGTATTTCATAAATGCGTTTAAAACCTGTTCATTTTCGTCTTTTGCTTTGTCTTTCAACGTTGGAAATGCACGAATTGCAATCACATCACAATATTGAGAAACCACAGCAGCAGCTTCTTTGATATGCTCAGCAGTGGCGCCATTCATGATACTTCCATTTTCGAATTCAATTCCCCATGCATCTTCAGAAACGTTCATGACAATAGTTTTCATTCCTAAATTCAACGCTGCTTTTTGAGTACTCAAACGTGTCCGTAAACTCGAATTGAAAAACAATAGACCCAATGTTTTGTTCTTGCCTAATTTTTTATTTTTTAAGGGATTTTCCTTTATTTTTTTAGCTTCTTTAATCCAAGAGTGGATATCAGAAATGTCTTGAATAGCCGTGAAGTGCTTCATGATAATTCACTTTTTAGTGCATTCATAAAAATATCAATGTGCTTTTTTTGAATGGTTAATGGCGGTAAAATTCTTATAACATATTGATTTTTAGCATTTCCTGTAAAAATATGATGTGTATTGATTAGATTCTTTCTAAGTTCAGCAATCGGAAAATCAAATTCCAAACCCAACATCAAACCACGACCTTTGATTCTTTTTACTTGAGGAATTTCTTGCACTTTTTCAATAAAATAGTGAGACATATTTCTCGCATTTTCCATCAATTTTTCTTCTTCAATCACATTTAAAACACTTAAAGAGGCTGCACAAGCCAAATGATTTCCGCCAAAAGTTGTTCCTAACAAACCAAAAGATGCTTTGATATGCTTGTGAATCAAAATACCACCTACGGGAAATCCATTGCCCATTCCTTTTGCCATTGAAATAATATCAGGAGTTACGTTGTATTTATGGAATGCAAAAAAATTGCCTGTTCTTCCAAATCCTGATTGCACTTCATCCGCAATAAAACATGCGCCATATTTTTTGCAAAGAGTATCAATTCCCTCATAAAATTCGGTAGTACTTTCATCCAAACCACCAACTCCTTGAATACATTCAATAATTACTGCGCAAACATCATTTTTTGAAAGTGCATTTTCTAGTGCTACTAAATCACCCAAAGGCAAAATTTCTACTTCTTGCTGCGCGTTCAAAGGCGCAATAATTTTTGCATCATCAGTAGCAGCAACAGCCGCTGAAGTTCGTCCATGAAAACTATTTTTGAAAGCAATAATTTTTTTCTTGTTAGTATGAAATGATGCTAATTTTAGTGCGTTTTCATTGGCTTCAGCACCAGAATTGCACATAAACAATTCATAATCAATGCAACAAGAAAGTTGTGCTAACTTTTCTGACAATGCTTCTTGTAAAGGATTTTGAATAGAATTGCTATAAAATCCCAGATTTGCTACTTGATGACTCACAGCTTCCACATATTTTGGATGTGAATGTCCAATTGAAATCACTGCATGACCTCCATATAAATCCAAATATTCAACACCTTTGTCATCATACACAAAAACATCTTTTGCCTTAACAGGAGTGATGTCAAACAAAGGATAAACATTAAACAAACTCATATTTGTTCTTTTTTTATGTTGTTAATTTTATTGAATGAGGCTACCATTCCATGAATCAAAGACGAACTCAATCCTTTGTGTTCCATTTCGTTCAAACCTTCAATAGTGCAACCTTTTGGAGTGGTTACCTTATCTATTTCTTCCTCTGGATGATTGCCATTTACAATCAATAAATTGGCAGCACCTTCGCAAGTAAACATTGCCAATTCTTGGGCTTCTTTTGCATCAAAACCCAATTGAATGGCGGCTTGTGTAGTTGCTCTAATCAAACGCATCCAAAAAGCAACACCACTTGCGCAAACTACAGTTGCAGCTTGCATTTGATTTTCTGGAATTGTCAATGAATGTCCTAATCTGTTAAAAATCGCTTCTGCAATTTTAATCCTGTTTTTTCCTTGTTCATTGCTACACAAACAGGTCATTGATTTTCCAACTGCAATCGCAGTATTTGGCATTGCTCTAATGATAAAAGTCTCTTTTCCAACAGTTTCCTCGATTTTTGAAATTCCAAAACCTGTCACTGTCGAAATAAGCACATGTTTGTTTGTTAAAAAAGGCGTAATTTCTTGTAAAATCTTCTCTAAATGAGCAGGTTGCACAGCCAAAATTAAAATATCTGAGTTCTGAACAACTTCTTTATTGTCAGTTGTTAAAAACACATTTTTGTACCCGTCAAATTCAGAAATACTCCCCAAATTTCGTCTTGAAAGGTATAAAGTTGTGATGGCATTGTCAATAATGAGCCCTTTTGCGATGGATTTTCCTAAATTTCCAGTACCTATAATTGCTATTTTCATGTGATTTTTTTAAAAATAATTGGCTTTGATATTTAATCCTAAAGTTTCTTGAAAGCCAAACATCAAATTCATGTTTTGAATTGCTTGACCTGAAGCACCTTTTAATAAATTATCTATAATACTTGTTATCAATAATTTATTATTCTTTTTTTCTAAATGCAATAAACATTTATTGGTGTTAACTACCTGTTTTAAATGCAGTTCATTTTCAGAAATAAATGTAAAAGTAGCCTCTTTATAATAGTTTTGATACATTTCTTTTGCATCCTCTATGTTTCCTTTATATTTTGTATAAATCGTTGCAAAAATTCCTCTTGAAAAATTTCCTCTATTTGGAATAAAATTAATTTCTGATGAAAATTGCGGTTGTAGTTGTTGAACTGTTTGATTAATTTCATCTAAATGTTGGTGCGAAAAAGCTTTGTAATGTGAGAAATTGTTATCCCTCCAAGGAAAATGAGATGTTGCTGAAACTAATGTTCCTGCTCCTGTAGCACCAGTTACAGCATGAATATGAATATCATCAAATAGTAAATGATTGGCAGCTAATGGCAAAATAGCTAACTGCAAAGCTGTTGCAAAACAACCAGGATTTGCAATGTGTTTGGCAGATTTTATTTTTTCTTTTTGAAGTTCTGGCAAACCATAAACGAAGTCTTTTCCATCGAAATTTTGATTCAATTCCAATCTAAAATCGTTACTTAAATCAATAATTCTCGTGTTTTCTGAAAACGAATTTTCTCCTAAAAATGTAATTGAATTTCCATGTCCTAAACATAAAAATAAGACATCAACTCTTGGATTTATTTTATTAGTAAATTCAATTTCAGTATCACCCAACAAATCTTGATGCACGTCATAAATTTTATTTCCTGCGTTGGAGGTGCTGTACACAAAATTAATTTCAGCTTTTGGATGGTGTAACAGCAAACGAATGAGTTCGCCAGCTGTATATCCTGCACCACCTATAATTCCAACTTGAATCATAATTCTTCTTTATTTACTTGCTGATATATTTTGTTCTGATTACCCAAAATTTTGATAAAACCTTTGGCATCATCAGCTGTCCAAACTTTATTTTCTTCACCATAACTTCCAAATTTTGCATTCATCAAATCATGAGGAGAGGAAACGCCATCAAGCGTAAAATGATAAGGTTTTAGCGTTACAAAAACACTTCCAGAAACATTTTTTTGACTGCTTTCTAAAAAAGCTTCTATATTTCTCATTACAGGATCCAAATATTGACCTTCATGTAAATGCATTCCATAAAAACTTGCCAAATATTCTTTGTGTTGCAATTGCCATTTGGTGAGCGTGTGTTTTTCTAATAAATGATGCGCTTTTATAGTAATCAATGCAGCTGCCGCTTCAAAACCAACTCTTCCTTTGATTCCAACAATGGTGTCTCCCACATGAATATCTCTTCCAATGGCATATTTTGTAGCAAACAAATTCAACAATTCAATACATTTTTCAGGGTCATCAATTTTGCCATTTACAGCAACCAAATGTCCTTTATTAAAAGTCAATACCACTTTTTGATATCCTTCTTTTTCCAATTGAGACGGATAGGCACTTTCTGGTAAAGGCATTGTTGAAGTAAGCGTTTCTTCACCGCCAACACTAGTTCCCCACAAACCTTTATTGATAGAATATTTTGCTTTTTCCCAAGGCATGTTGATTCCTTCAGATTTCAAATAATCTATTTCTTGTTGTCTTGTTAATTTTTCATCTCTGATAGGAGTGATGATGGTAATATGTGGCGCCAAAGTTTGAAAAATCATATCAAAACGCACTTGGTCATTTCCTGCACCTGTACTTCCATGCGCAATAAAGTCGGCTTTGATACTTTTGGCATATTCAATAATTTCAATGGCTTGAATGATGCGTTCAGCACTTACTGACAAGGGATAAGTATTATTTTTCAATACATTTCCATATACCAAATATTTCACTACTTTTTGATAAAAAGAGGAAACAGCATCAATACATTTATAATTAGAAACGCCCATTTTGTAAGCATTTTTCTCAATATTTTTGATATCTTCTTCTTTAAAACCGCCTGTATTTACGGTAACAGCATGAACCTTATATTTTTTTGATAATTTAACAGCGCAATACGAAGTATCTAAACCCCCACTATAAGCGATTACTAATTTTTTCATTTTTTATCTTTTTTTAAGAACAAGTTTTGTTTCATGTTTTTCAATCTATAAAAAACCTTTTCTTTTATTTTTTTTGGAGCTTCTTTTGATTGGTTATTTGAATCATATAGCATGCCTGTGCACAAGCACATTTTTCTGTTGGTTCTTGTCAAAACATCATAGTTGACGCAGGTTTGACAACCATCCCAAAAGGTTTGATCGTCTGTTAATTCTGAGAATGTAACAGGTTTATAACCCAAACTTGTGTTAAGTTTCATCACAGCCAAACCAGTTGTGATACTAAAAATTTTAGCATCAGGAAATTTGGTTCTTGAATGATCAAAAACAACTTGCTTTATTTTTTTTGACAATCCCAAACCACGATAATCAGGATGAACAATCAATCCTGAGTTGGCTACGAATTTTCCATGTCCCCATTGTTCGATGTAACAAAATCCGGCAAATTTTTCATCATCTAAAGCAATAACTGCGTTGCCATTTTCCATTTTAGTGGCAATATATTCTGGTTTACGCTTTGCAATTCCTGTGCCTCTTACTTTTGCAGCATCTTCAATAGTTTTGCAAATAATTTCTGCGTATGCAATATGAGTTTTATCAGCAATGACAATTTTCATTGAAATTGAATTTTTAGTTTAAAAAATAGTTAAAGGTCGATTTTTGAGAGTAGAATTGGACTCACCTAATTCTGTAAACGTAAACAAACCCCTAAGGGCGTGTGACAAACTGACTAGAAATTGTAACATTGTTATTGTGTAAAATAACTTGAAAATGTTGATGAGCTTTGGTTGATTGTTTCATGAAAAAAATAAAAAATTAGTAAACTTGAATAGCATAGATCTTTTAATAAAGATTAACAGCGTTTGCATAGCAAACGCAAACTGGGTACTATTGAAGAGTAAATTTTATTTTTAAAAATTCTAATCATAAAGTAAAAGTATATATTTTTTAAAACTTAATATAAAAAATACACTGTTATTTTATCATTTTTATCAAATTATAAATATTATCAGATTTTAATTATCATATTAATAAATAAATCCTTTATAAATAATTTATCAATAATGAATGATATGTCTTTAAGGTGTGTTCTCTTAAGTTTTAGGAGATGACAATTCATCCTCAAAAAATGACAGTTCAGTAAGATTCAATTTATCTAACTGAAATCTTGTAGCATTTTTGTGGCATCATTAATCTTAAAAACATAAAAATTATGAAATTAGTAAAATCAATCGTAGTCATGGCAGTTTTATTCATCACGAATTCAGTAATTGCCCAAGAAAAAGCAACCCTCACAGCAGAAGTTATCAATGTCACTTCCGATGCTGGAAAAGTAGGTTTTGCATTGTATGACAAAGCATCTTTTATGCTAAAACCAATTCAAGCAGCAAATGCAAAAATTGTAGAAGGGAAAAGTACTGTAACTTTTGAAAACGTTCCTTTTGGTGAATATGCCATTATTTGTTATCATGACAAAAATGATAATGACAAAATGGATTTTTCTGCCAACGGAATGCCTACTGAAGATTTTGGAGCATCCAATAATGTAATGACTTTTGGTCCTCCAACTTTTGATGGTGCAAAGTTTGCAGTTTCAGAGAAAAATGTATCTTTAAGGATTAAATTTTAATAGCCATTTTTAACACAAATTTCATTGATTATGACTTCCAATATCTCGCTGAGAAATACCATTAAAGAAGGTTTCTTAACAAGTTTGAAAATAACTTTCATTTTTGCAGTCGTTTTCACGGTGCTTAATCAAGATTTTACTTTCAAAGGTGTTTTATATACCATTTTAATATCTGGAATGTATTCTTTTGGTTTGGGTTTTGGACAAGGCGTTATCAATGATACATTGAGTAAAAAATGGAGTTGGGTTGATGAGACCAATCAGCGAGTTTGGATAGGTATTATTGCTACAATTGGCTACACAATTCCTGTAGTTTTTTTGATAAATTACATCAATTTTATTGTCATCAATGGTAATAATCCAGCTAATTTTTTTAAGGGAAATACTGTTTGGGTTCACTTTTTTTACATCATTTTATCTTTCGGAATTTCAGCATTTTTGCATGCAAGAAGTTTTATGATTGAATGGAAAAAATCGATAAAACAAGAAAGTACTCTACAAGAAATTGTTGCAAAAACTGAAACAGCCAAATTTGAATCTTTAAAAAATCAAATAGACCCACATTTTTTATTCAATAGTTTAAATGTATTGACCAGTTTAATCAATGAAAATCCTAGTCAGGCAGAGAAATTTACCACCAAATTGTCAAAAATTTACAGGTATGTTTTGGAACAAAGAAACAAAGATTTGATTCCATTGTCAGAAGAATTGCATTTTGCAAAAACCTATATGGAGCTTTTAGGAATGCGTTTTGAAGACGCTGTGAAGTTCAATATACCAGATAATGTAAGCAATAACGAGCTTAAAATTGTGCCACTTTCGCTACAATTATTATTAGAAAATGCGGTAAAACACAATGTAGTTTCTTCGTACAAACCTTTGACTATTAGTATTTATGAAGAAAATGATTATTTGGTTATACAAAATAATGTAAACTCTAAAGAGGCTGTTGGAAAAAGTACCAAAGTAGGATTGCAAAACATCGCTGACAGGTATGGATTGATTACTCAAAAAAGTGTGCAAATAGAAAATAATAACAAAACATTTACAGTGAGGATTCCCCTCTTATATAAAATAAACAATATCATGTATCCAAAAGATTTAGAAAATAGCAACTACGTAAAAGCCGTAGAAAAAGTAAAAAAATTAAAAGAATTTTATCAAAATTTAGCCTCCTATTGCATCATAATTCCCTTATTAGTGGTGATTAATTTGCAATTCATGCCAAGATTTTATTGGTTTTGGTTTCCGATGTTTGGATGGGGAATTGGCTTGTTTTTTCATTTTTTAGAAGTTAATAATTATTCATTTTTTCTGGGAGATAACTGGGAAGAAAGAAAAATAAAAGAGTTAATGGAAAAAGAACAACAAAACAAATTTTAAGTATGGATCCACAATTTACAGATTCAGAAAGATATTTTAGAGCGGAAAAACGTGTAAAGGAAATCAAAGGTTTTTACATTCATTTAATAGTGTATTGTTTAATAATTTCAGCAATCATTTTTATCAACTTACGATATACTCCTCAATTTCATTGGTTCTGGTTTTCAGCTTTGGGATGGGGATTGGGCTTGTTTTTTCATTGGTTAGGAATTTTTGGATTTCAATTAATCGGTTTGGGAAAAGATTGGGAAGATCGAAAAATAAAAGAATTTATGAATAAAAATAATCATTAATATGGAACAGAATTATAGTACAGAACAAAGTTATTTACGTGCTAAAAAACGCGTAAAAGAAATCAAAGGTTTTTATATTCATTTGGTAGTTTTTATCGTCATCAACCTTTTTATTAGCGGGACAGCTATTTATGGCAACTTAAAAAGTGGAGACAGTTTTGTGGAAGCAGTATCAGAATTTGGAGTTTATTCCATAGCCATTTTTTGGGGAATTGGAATGTTTTTTCATTGGTTGAGTGTTTTTGGTTTTAAGTCTATAGGTTTTGGTAGAGATTGGGAAGAGCGAAAAATCAAAGAATATTTAGAAAAAGAAAATAACCAACTTTCAAAAAGAGAATAAGTATGAAAGTGGTCATCATTGAGGACGAAAAACCAGCAGCAAGAAGGCTCAGCAGAATGTTGGTAGACTTGAATATTGAAGTGCAAGAAATGCTACACTCCGTTGAGGAATCCCTGAATTGGTTGCAAAACAACGAACATCCAGCTTTGATATTTTTAGACATTCAATTGTCTGACGGATTGTCTTTCGAAATTTTTGAAGAAATTGAAGTAAAAAGTGCTATTATTTTTATAACGGCTTATGATGAATATGCGCTCAGAGCATTCAAACTAAATTCTATTGATTATTTATTGAAGCCAATTGATGAAGACGAATTGGCAAATGCAGTAAATCAATTCAAAAAAAATCAACCACAAAAAACAGCTTTAATGGTGAATTTGGATGATATTAAAAATTTATTAATCAATCCTTTAGATCGTAAATTTAAAAGAAGATTGTCTATCAAAGTTGGTGCACATATCAAGATAATTACCACAGATGCCATTGAATGTTTTTACAGCGAAAACAAAGCGACTTACTGTTTTACCAATGAAAAAAGGAGTTTTTTGTTAGATAATTCACTTGAAATTTGGGACGATCAGTTGGATCCAGAGCAATTTTTCAGAGTCAACAGAACCTTTATTGTCAATATCAATGCTATTAAGGACATCGTTTCTTACTCAAATTCGCGCTTAAAACTGATTTTAAATTCCTATTCAGAAACGGAAATTATTGTAAGCAGGGAAAAAGTGAAAGATTTTAAAAATTGGTTAGCTTAAAGTATATAAAGGTTTAAAAATTTATAAAGTTTAAAAGTTTGTAAAGTTTAAAAGATAAATTGTTTATCGATTTACAATTTATAGTTATTTTTACGGCGAATAGTTTAAAATTAAAAGCAAGTAGCCAAAAGCTTTTTTGGGGAATTAGCTCAGTTGGCTAGAGCGCTACGCTGGCAGCGTAGAGGTCGTCGGTTCGAGCCCGATATTCTCCACAAACCATTGATAATCTATCGATTGTTGATGGTTTTTTTATAAACTTTTTTTATTTTTTCGTCTCAACATCCTTTTCTATTTTTCCAAAATTGAGATATGTAAAGCTATTAGTTTGTTATCGTTCATAGGTATTTTAAAATTATTTTGTTTGATTCTGAATTTTATCTGCAAATTTGTGAGTCTTTTCTTTTAAACTAATTTTGAATTATTTTTATAAATAAGAAGATTTAACAATGATTTTTTTAGTCGAAGGTTTATTTTTTGAATCAATAGAAAAATTATTTTTATTTTAAATAATGCCATAAAATAGTTCTTTATGTTCTGAAACCTACTAAAAAAACACACTTTTATTATCAAACTTTAATTTTTTATTTTTGTGGTTTTTTTAATCAGTTGTTTTTGTTTAAATATTTGTCAGCAATAATAAAAAATAGTATTTGTAACAAAACAAATACCATATCGTCATAAGCATGTAAACCTGATATGAGAGATGAAAAAATATCAGTAATATTAAAACACAATGAACCAATCAGACTTTTTAAAAGTTGTTTTACCGTTTAAAGACAAAGTTTTTCGTTTGGCAAAACGACTACTCGTTTCAACAGAAGAAGCTGAAGATGCAACGCAAGAATTGTATTTTAAACTGTGGAAAAGTAAGGAGAAAATTGCAGATTATCAAAATGTAGAGGCGTTTGCCATGACAATGACTAAAAACTATTGTTATGATAGATTAAAATCAAAACAGGCAAGTAACCTAACATTGGCACACAGCAATTATCTGGAAAAAGATACTGCACTTGATAAAAAAGTAGAACATCAAGACAGTGTGAGCCTAGTGCACCAATTAATTGAAAAGTTGCCTGATCAGCAAAAAATAATTATTCAATTGCGTGATATTGAAGAATATGACCTAGAAGAAATTTGTAAAATGGTAGACATGAAGCCCATTGCAGTAAGAGTGGCGTTGTCAAGAGCAAGAAAAACAATACGTGAAGAACTCATTAAAAAACACAACTATGGAATCTGTTAATATTGAAAAATTAATCGAAAAATACCTTGAAGGAAATACTAGTTTGCAAGAAGAAACAATTTTAAAAAACTATTTCAACAAAGGAATTGTTGCGCCAAATTTGCAAGAATATCAACCGCTTTTCACGTATTACGTGACAGCCAAAAATGAAAGGTATTCAAAAACCATTGAATTATCTCCAAAAAAAATCAAGAGAAACTATACATGGTTGTCAATTGCAGCTTCAATAGCATTGTTGGTGAGCGTGTTTATTGGCAAACAACAATATGAATTGTATCAACAAAAACAAGAAGCAGAACGTTTGTTTGCAGAATTGTCTAAAGGATTGAGATTGATTTCAACCAATCTTAAAAAAGGAGAACAAGCAGTTGCAACCCTCTATACATTAGAAAATACCGTAAATAAAATCGTAAAATAAACCAAGTAAATTAGTAAAACCAAGTAAAAATAGAAACCATGAAAAAAATAATTTTATTCATCACACTAGCCACAATGCCGCTTGTAAACCAAGCACAATCGTTCTTTGATTCTTTAGAAGACATGGATGGTGTTGATATGGTAGTCGTAACCAAAGACGCTTTCGAATTAATTTCCAAGTTTAAAAACGTAAAAATTGATGATAACGAAGGTATGAAAGTCTTCAAAATGATTCAAGATTTGAAAGAATTCAAAATGTTTTCAACCAGCAATCCAGCAATTGCCGACAAAATGGAAAGCATGATGCAAGCTGCCATCAAAAAACAAAATTTAAGTGAATTGATGCGTATCAAAGAAGATGATAATCGTGTAAAAATTTATGTGAAAGCATCAAGCAATAAAGATTTTGTAAGCGAAGTATTAATGTTCATCAAAGGCATTAGCAAAGAAACAAACAAAAAATCGGATTCGATGATAGTTTCTTTATCAGGAAACATCGATATCAATAAAATGTCTGATTTGGCGGACACATTTTTGAACGATAAAAATAAAAAATAAACCCTAAAAGTAGCTGATTTTCAATAAGTCAGCTACTTTTTTTAAACCAATACAACAACACCATGAAAAAAACTAGCATCCTGAAAGCAATGCTTCTTTTGGTTTTTTTAGCAACCTCTTGCAAAAACGAAAAATCTTTACAAAAATATTTGGTAGAAACAAGTGGAAAAGAAGGATTTATCACTGGTGATATTCCAGTGAGCTCTCTAATTTCAGCAAAAGCAGATGTTTCTGAAGAAATCAAAGAAACCATCAAAAGTGTGCAAAAAATAAATGTGGCTTTTTTACAGAAAACTACTGAAAACCAAGCATTATATGAAACAGAGAAAAATACATTAAAAAATATTTTTACTAATAATAACTATAAAAGTTTGGGTAAAATGAAAGCCCAAGGAATGAATGTAACTTTATATTTTACAGGAGAAACTGACGCTATTGACGAGATTATTGCCTTCGGATATAGCAATGAAGTTGGAGTAGGAGTTGCACGATTATTAGGCAAAAATATGAGTCCTGCAAAGATGTTAGAAATGATGAACTATATCAATGTTAATCAAGAAAGCATGAAAGATTTCGGAAATATATTTAGTAAATAATAAGTCTTTTGAAAACTTATAAAACCGTATCATCAAGAAAATGATACGGTTTTTTTGTGTTTTTTACATATTTGAATTTAACGGCGCATTAACAGCAACTGGCATGTATTTTGTTATTTTTGACCCAAGAATTAAAAAAAAATATGAAGTTTCAAAAAAGCCTTTTGATTATTATCCTATTGATGCCTTTTTTCATCAATGCACAACAAGCTAGCTATAAACCTGAAAGAGAAAAAATCCATAATTTGGTGCATACCAAACTAAAAGTAGATTTCAATTTTTCTCAAAAAACCATGAATGGTGAGGCTTGGATTACAGCCAAACCGCATTTCTACAGCACTAATTCCTTGACTTTAGATGCCAAAGCAATGATAATTCACAGAGTTTCTATCAATGAAAAAACTGTTTCTTATAGTTATGACAACAAAGAGTTTTTGAAAATTCAATTGCCAAAAACCTATCAAAAGGATGAAGAATTTACGGTGTATATTAATTATACAGCGCAACCCGAAAAAGTATATCAAAAAGGAAGTACTGCAATTACAGATGCTAAAGGATTGTATTTTATCAATCCGGATGGATTGGATAAAAACAAACCAACCCAAATTTGGACACAAGGAGAAACCGAATCAAGCAGTTGTTGGTTTCCAACCATTGATGCGCCAAACCAAAAGTCATCCCAAGAAATCTATATTACAGTTCCTAACAAATTTGTAACGCTTTCTAACGGAAAACTCATCAACCAAACTATCAAAGGAGATGTTCGAACTGATTACTGGAAAATGGATGAAAAACATGCACCTTACTTGTTTTTTATGGGAATTGGAGAATTTGAAATTGTCAAAGATTCTTATAAAAACATGTCTGTTGATTATTATGTTGAAAAAGAATTTGCGCCTCATGCAAAAGCCATTTTTGGAATGACTCCCGAAATGATTGGCTTTTTCGAATCAAAACTTGGCGTTGAATATCCTTGGAATAAATTTAGTCAAATCGTAGTAAGAGACTATGTTTCTGGAGCTATGGAAAACACCACTGCTGTGGTTCATGGCGAACAAGCGTATCAAAAACCAGGTCAGTTAATTGATGAAAATGTGCATGAAAATACCATTGCTCACGAATTGTTTCATCATTGGTTTGGGAATTTAGTAACCTCTGAAAGTTGGAGTAATTTGACGCTCAATGAATCTTTTGCAAACTATAGCGAATATTTGTGGCGCGAATATAAATATGGGAAAACAGATGCAGAAATGCATCAGTATAATCAAGTTTTGGCTTATAAAGAAGCTCAAAGTGAAGACAAAAACCTAGTGCGTTTCAATTATGCTGACAAAGAAGACATGTTTGACTTAGTGAGTTACAATAAAGGTGGCGCCATTTTGCACATGTTACGTAATTATTTGGGTAACGATGCTTTTTTCTTAGGACTAAAAACTTACTTAACCAAATACAAATTTCAAGCTGCAGAAGTGCATCAATTGCGTTTGGTATTCGAAAAAATTACTGGAAAAGATTTAAACTGGTTTTTCAATCAATGGTATTTTGGGGCAGGTCACCCAAATATCGATATATCTTATGACTACAATACTTTGCGAAAGACAGTTACTGTGAATATAGTTCAGTTGCAAACAACACCTTTTCAATTTCCATTAGCGATTGATATTTTTGAAAACGGAAAACGACGAAGACACCAAGTTTTTGTAGAAGGAAAAGATGCTTCGTTTTCGTTTCCTTACACTGTGCAACCCAACCTGATTCAGGTAAATGCAGATGGCGTTTTGTTGTGTGACATTCATGAAAATAAAATATTGAGAGAATATATCTTTCAGCTGAAAAATGCAGATAATTTTCAACACAGAAGAGAAGCATTGCTTGAAGTTGCTAAAAAGCAAGATGACAAGGACGCTTTTGCAGCAATGGTAAATGCTTTGGATGATGATGCATATAAAATAAGGATTTTGGCATTGCAACAAATAGATTTGATTAACAAGTTTGCCAAAAAAGAGGCCATTCAAAAAATTATGAAAATGGCAAATAACGACCCAAAAACTATGGTGCAAGCAGAAGCAATTCATACACTTGGCAAATTAACCGACCCTGAATTGAAATCCATTTTCCTAAAAGCATTGGAAAGCAACTCCTATTCAGTTTTAGGAAAAGCTTTGGTCTCTATGTATTATATCGACAAACCCACAGCCATTGCAAAATCAAAACAATTGCCAGATGAAGTTCGTCAGATTTTAGCAACACCTCTTACTAGAATTTTTATCGAAGAAAATGACGAATCTGAATTGCCTTTTGTGGCAAAAAATGTGTTATCAGGAATGTTTTTAACGGGTGATGATGCAACAAAAGTGTTGTTTCAAAAAGCGTTTAAACAACTTTCTGAAAGTAATAATACAGAAGCGATTAAGAATGTTGTGGATGATATGGTTGTGAAAGGGAAGCAATATCAACAATTTAATTTTGATAAAGTCGTCATCAATTTGATGCGCACCATGATACAAGATCAAGAAAAGGGCAATAAGTCCAACAGGGATAAAAACGTGCAAATCATTAAAACTGCCATGGCAAAATTATTGTAGGAGAAATGTTTTTTATTCTTACAATCAATGTAGTTTATCTTTTTGATAGTTAGTATCATTCTTACTTAGCACTCATAAGTTAGTAAAAATAGACTGGGTATTTTTTTTAATAGATGACTCAAAAATTACTTTTTAGCATTTTTTTATTCAGACACTTTCTGAGATAATTAAAACTTTTAAATCATAACAACTAAAAAAGTTACTTTTTGTAAGTCAAAAAAACGCATCAACCAATTCAAAAGAGAAAGTTTTAGATTTGTATAACTTCTAAATCGAATAGTGTACGCTACTCCATTCCGCTTTTCCTTTAACACATTCCGCCTCATAGTTGAAGCATATTGCTTGTTTGCTACTCCATTCCGCTAGCGGAACATATCAGCGACTTGACGAAACGTATCAGCGAACTGACGGAATGGCATAGCGACCTGAATACATGCTTCAACTACCGAGCGACATATTTTTATGGTAATGGGATAAAAAGAGTATTGAGTATTTAAAAAAACAAACAACAACATAAGAAAGTAACAAAAAAAGCTGTCTAAAATGACAGCTTTTTCAAATTGATGTTCGAGTAATTAGTTCTCTACCAAATCAGTTTGGTTTCTAAAAACGAGTTTGTCATCAAAAGCATCTAATAAAACAATGCTATCAGTGGTGATTTTTCCTGCTAAAATTTCTCTTGAAAGTTGGTTTAACACTTCTTTCTGAATGACTCTTTTTACAGGTCTTGCACCAAACTCTGGTTGATAGCCTTTTTTTGCTAAATAGGCAATTGCCTCATCAGTGGCATCTAACGTGATGTCTTGCTCGCCAATCATTTTTTTCAATTGTTCTAATTGCAAACGCACAATTTCAACAATATCTTTTTGATGTAGAGGCGTAAACATAATGACATCATCAATTCTATTTAAAAACTCAGGTCTGACTGATTGTTTTAGCAATGCCAAAACTTCAATTTTCGCCAATTCAGTTACGGATTCTAAATCCGCTTTTGGATCACTAAATTTGTCCATGATAACTTGACTTCCCATATTGGACGTCATGATAATAATCGTATTCTTAAAATCGGCAACTCGACCTTTATTATCAGTCAATCTTCCTTCGTCTAACACTTGCAATAAAATATTGAACGTATCAGGATGCGCTTTTTCAATTTCGTCTAAAAGCACTACTGAATAAGGTCTTCTACGAACAGCTTCCGTGAGTTGCCCACCTTCATCATAGCCAATGTATCCTGGAGGCGCACCAATCAACCTGCTCACAGCATGTCGTTCTTGGTATTCGCTCATATCAATTCGTGTCATGGCGTTTTCGTCATCAAACAAATATTCAGCCAAGGCTTTTGCCAATTCTGTTTTTCCAACACCTGTGGTTCCTAAAAACAAGAAACTTCCAATGGGTTTGTTTGGGTTTTGCAATCCTGCTCTTGAGCGTCTCACAGCATCCGAAACTGCCATGATGGCTTCTTCCTGACCAACCACTCTTTTGTGTAAATGTTGTTCTAATTTTAGCAATTTATCACGTTCCGTTTGAATCATTTTTGTGACGGGAATTCCTGTCCATTTTGCCACCACTTCAGCAATATCTTCATAGGTTACTTCTTCTTTGATGAGCGAGTTTCCTTGTTGATTTTCTAGTAATGTTTTTTGAAAACCTTCTAATTGCTCCTGTGCCACTTTGATTTTACCATATCGAATTTCGGCTACTTTACCATAATCGCCTTCACGTTCTGCTTTTTCGGCTTCGTTTTTTAGATTTTCAATCTCAGATTTGGTATTCTGAATGTTGTCCACCACTTCTTTTTCTGACTTCCATTTGGCATTGATTTCAGTGCGTTCTTCTTTCAGATTTGCCAAGTCAGCTCGTAAAGATTTCAATTTCATTTCGTCTTTTTCCCTTTTTATCGCTTCAATTTCGATTTCTAATTGCATGATTTTACGATCCAACACATCCAATTCCTCAGGTTTTGAATTGATTTCCATGCGCAATTTAGATGCTGCTTCGTCCATCAAATCAATGGCTTTGTCGGGCAAAAAACGATTGGTAATGTAGCGTTGAGACAATTCAACAGCTGCAATAATTGCTTCGTCTTTGATACGCACTTTGTGATGCGTTTCATATTTTTCTTTGATACCTCTCAGAATTGAGACCGCACTTTCCGTATCAGGCTCATCCACCAACACTTTTTGAAAACGGCGTTCTAAGGCTTTGTCTTTTTCGAAATATTTTTGATATTCATCTAAGGTTGTAGCACCAATGGCACGCAATTCACCACGAGCCAAGGCAGGTTTTAAAATATTGGCAGCATCCATAGCACCTTGTCCACCACCAGCACCCACTAATGTGTGAATTTCGTCAATGAACAACACAATATCGCCTTCAGAAGTAGTGACTTCTTTGATGACAGCTTTCAAACGCTCTTCAAATTCTCCTTTGTATTTTGCACCAGCAATCAATGCACCCATATCTAGTGAAAAAATCAGTTTGTCTTTCAGGTTTTCAGGCACATCACCATCAACAATTCTGTGCGCCAAACCTTCAGCAATGGCAGTTTTTCCAGTGCCAGGTTCGCCCACCAAAATGGGATTGTTTTTGGTTCTCCGTGATAAAATTTGCAATAAACGTCTGATTTCTTCATCACGTCCAATCACAGGATCTAATTTGCCATCTCTAGCTAACTGGTTTAGGTTTTTGGCGTATTTGTTTAGTGCGTTATACGTTTCTTCTTGACTTTGTGATGTTACTTTTTCGCCTTTTCTAAGTTCTTCAATGGCTGAAATGAGTCCTTTTTCGGTAACACCTTGGTCTTTTAGCACCTGAGAAATGTTGCTTTTCGATTTGAAAATTGCCAATACCAAATGTTCAATCGAAACGAATTCATCTTTCATATTTTTGGCAATGATCGCTGCTTCCGTTAGGGTTTTTGAGGCTTCTCTTGAAAGCATCAACTCCGCGCCAGTGACTTTTGCAAAACTTTGCAATTGTTTTTCTAAAATCTGATTAAGAAATGTATTATTGATGTTCAATTTCTTCAATAAAAAAGGCAATACATTTTCATCAACTTCTGTTAAAGCTTTGAAAATATGTTCGTTTTCTATTTGATTGTGGCCATAGCTTTGCGCTAATTGTTGCGCCAATTGAATGGTTTCTTGTGATTTTGTGGTAAAGTTATTAAAGTTCATTTTTCTTAATTTTTAAATATAATAATCAATTGTAATACCATTCGATTTTTGTGGTTTAATTCAGTCATTTTGTCTTTTGAAAAATCGGTTTTTACTGACTTTTTGACTTAAAAAGTTTGCTATCTTTGCAAAAATAAATATAGTTTTATGAGCCTATTCAATAATTTATTTGGCAGCAAAGATTCCACTAAAGGTAGTGAAAAAAATATACAATGGATTCCATTAACCACTGAAAATCAATTAGAAGAAATAAAAAATATTTCTAAAAAGCAAACAGTTTTGATCTTCAAACATTCAACAAGTTGTGGGATTAGCAATATGGTCATCAAACGTTTTGAAAAGTTATTTTCGGATGAACACCAATCATTGAGAGTTTATTATTTGGATTTGTTGCGATACAGAAATATCTCAAATAACATTGCAAAAATGTTTGAAGTGGTGCATGAATCTCCACAATTATTGGTGATTAAAAACGAGGTTTCTGTTTTCAACGCATCACATTACGACATTCTTCAAATAAATTTATCAAGATATATATTACAAAAACTTGCATAAAACCCATATATAAGTCTTATTTTTGTTGTCTAAATTTTAAATCCTTTGTCAGAAAATACCATTTCAGAAAAAAAAGTAGGTAAAGAATTATACGGATATCAAAAAGAGGCGCTTCAAGAGATTTTTCGAAGATTTGAAGACGCTCCTGAGGCGTATCATCTGTTATATCAATTGCCAACAGGAGGTGGAAAAACAGTCATTTTTTCTGAAATTGTTCGCCGTTATTTAGAGCGATTCAACAAAAAAGTGTTGGTGTTAACCCACAGAATTGAGCTGAGCAAACAAACTTCAAAAATGCTCAATGAGTTTCATGTTGCCAATAAAATCATCAATTCTACTGCAAAATTAGACGATCAAGACAACTATAGTTGTTTTGTGGCGATGGTGGAAACACTCAACAATCGTTTGAACGATGAAAAGTTTGACATTTCAAACATTGGTTTGGTGATTGTGGATGAAGCACACTACAATTCATTTACTAAAATTTTCAAGTTTTTTGACGATTGTTTCATATTGGGTGTGACTGCAACTCCATTAAGTTCGAACATCAAATTGCCCATGTATGAAAATTATCATGAGTTGTTTGTGGGTGAATCTATCCAACATTTGATTGACAATGGCTATTTGGCGAAAGCAAATATGTATTCTTATAATGTGGGATTAACGTCGCTAGAAGTGGGTGCTAATGGAGATTATACCGTAAAATCATCCGAAGATTTATACAGCAATTCTGACATGCTCTCTAAGTTGGTTTCAGCGTATGAAGAAACTGTAAAAGGCAAAAAAACACTGATTTTTAACAACGGAATCAATACGTCAATTCAGGTGTTTCATGCGTTTAAAAAAGCGGGATATCCAATTGCACATTTAGATAACACGAATACCAAAAAAGAACGTGAACTCATTTTACGATGGTTTCACAAAACGCCTAATGCGATTATCACCTCAGTAAGTATTTTAACAACAGGATTTGATGAACCTAGTATTGAGGCAATAATTCTTAACAGAGCCACCAAATCATTGACTTTATATTACCAAATGATAGGACGTGGTTCGCGAATTTTCGGAAAAAAAACTACGTTTGATGTGATTGATTTGGGAAATAACTTTTATAGATTTGGGCCTTGGGGCGCGGATTTGGATTGGCAAAAAATGTTCCGTTCACCAGATTATTATTTGAATGCGATTTTGTCTGATGAAGAAATAGAAAGTTCCTTTCGATACGAATTACCTTTAGATGTTAAAAAAGATTTCGCCAACTCAAAAGACCTTTTTTTTGATGTAAAAAGAGTCTATATCGAAACCATAAGAGCTGGAGAGTCCTCAAAACGAGTATTGGAAAAATCCATTGAACATCATGCAAAAATTTGTGTAGAAAATAGCGAAGATGTTTTTGATGCGCTGATTTTGGCAAAAAAATTAGGCGAAGAAATTGATGATCGTATTAATAGGTATGCAAAATGCATTTCGAAAAGTACACACAATTTTGTGACTTGGCTGAAAGACGATTATCGTAAAAAACTAAATACTCATTTGCGCTCAAACTTTGATGAAATTTATGAGGAGGTTTATGGTTTTCCGCCAGAAGATTGATCTAGTTTTAAAAAAATAAACAAACCGCTTGAAAAAAAAAACACTTTTTTTTGCTTTTTTGTTTTCGTATGTGAAAAACAGTTATTTTTGTGATGCTTATTTAAGTAAAATGTGTTGTTTTTCTTGTTTCGTACGGAATTTATTTTTGAAGAATAATTGTTACATTAAATTTCTGAAATGCGATTGTAAAATCAATCTTATTCCATTTTATTCTTTAAAAGAATTGCAGCGACATTTTAAATTGCATGTTGTTTATCTTCAAATTATCCAGTAATTAAAATCACTTTAAAATATCAAATTATTCAAACTAAAATTCAAAAAATATTTTAGTACAAATTAATTATTATACCTTACAAAGATAAAAGTGAATACAAAATATAAAGATTTAATAGACCAAACATTCGAATTTCCTCAAGAGGAATTCAGAACAGAAAACAATAAATTATTGTGGCACGATATTAATTTGATGGAGTTAATTGAACAATATGGTTCTCCATTAAAATTTACTTATTTACCAAAAATTTCTGAAAATATCAACAGAGCCAAAGGTTGGTTCAAACAAAGTTTGAAAAAACATAAGTATAAAGGCAAGTATTTTTACAGCTATTGTACTAAAAGTTCACACTTTAAATTCGTTTTGGATGAAGCCTTAAAAAATGACATTCATATTGAAACCTCATCAGCATTTGACATTGATATTGTAAAAAATCTCAAAAAAGAAGGCAAACTTACCAATAAGAATTTTGTCATTTGCAATGGTTTCAAAAGAGACCAATACATTGAAAATATTGCAGATTTGATTAATTCAGGTCACAGTAATTGTATTCCAATTATTGACAATTACGAAGAATTGTATATGTTGCAAGAACATATCAATAAGAAGTTTAAAGTCGGAATTAGAATTGCTTCAGAAGAGGAACCAAAATTTGAATTTTATACCTCAAGATTGGGAATTGGATATAAGAATATTGTTTCTTTTTACGAACGTGAAATTGCTGATGATAAGAAAGTTGAGTTGAAAATGTTGCATTTTTTCATCAATACAGGAATCAAAGACAATGCCTATTATTGGAATGAATTGTTGAAATGTATCTCAGTTTATATCAGTTTGAAAAAAGTGTGTCCAACATTGGATAGCCTGAATATTGGAGGTGGATTTCCGATAAAAAATTCATTGGCTTTCGAGTTTGATTACCAATATATGATTGATGAAATTATATATCAAATCAATGAATCTTGTAAAAATGCAGATGTTGATGTGCCTAACATTTATACCGAATTTGGAAGTTTTACAGTGGGTGAAGCAAGTGGCGCAATTTATGAAGTATTGTACCAAAAAAAACAAAATGACCGTGAACGTTGGAACATGATCAATTCATCATTCATCACAACTTTACCAGATTCTTGGGCAATTAACAAACGTTTTATCATGTTGCCAATCAATAAGTGGAACAACAAATATGAGCGTGTTTTATTGGGTGGATTAACCTGTGATAGTGATGATTACTACAACTCAGAACAACACATCAATGCTATTTATTTGCCAATTTACGAAAAAGACAGACCTTTGTATATTGGATTTTTCAACACAGGTGCTTATCAAGAATCAATTGGTGGTTTTGGAGGATTACAACACTGTTTGATTCCACATCCAAAAATGATTTTGATTGATAAAGATGAAGAAGGAAAAATCACCACAAAGGTGTTCAAAGATGAGCAAAAAAGCAGTGAATTATTATCTATTTTAGGATATTAATTTTTTTATAATTTATAAAACAAAACCAAACCAGATCAAAGAATAAAATGAAAACGTACGCAGGAATTCCAGAAAACCATGCAACATTAGGCAATTCGAAAATTGTGTTAATTCCTGTTCCTTATGAAGGAGCAAGCAGATGGCAAAAAGGCGCTAACAAAGGAGCACAAGCTTTTTTAGAGGCATCAGAAAACATGGATTTGTATGATATTGAAACCGATTCTGAAGTGTATAAAGAAGGTGTTTTCTTAGCAGACGCAATTACCGAAAATTCCTCACCACAAGCCATGGTAAATGCAGTGCATCAAACCGTTAAAAAATTTATCAACAAAAACAAATTTGTAACCGTTTTTGGTGGCGAACATACCGTTTCAATTGGAACAATCAGAGCGTTTAATGACTGTTTTCAGAGTTTGACAGTGTTGCATTTTGATGCGCATGCAAATTTGCGCAAAGAGTTTGAAGGTTCTTCTTTTCACCACAAATGTGCTGTTTATGAAGCAAATCAAACTACAAATTTGGTTCAAGTAGGCATCAGAAGTATGGATATTTCTGAAAAAAGAACCATGAATACTGATAAAGTATTTTTTGCTCATGACATGGCTGTAAACGAATTTTGGATGGATGATGTGATTGACCAATTGACAAGCAATGTTTTTATCACATTCGATTTTTCGGCATTTGATGCTTCCATTTTTTCAGCAACAGGAAATCCCGTTTCTGGAGGATTGTTTTATTATGAAACCTTAGAATTTTTGAAAAGAGTGTTTGCTGAGAAAAATGTGGTTGGTTTTGACATGGCTGAGTTTTGTCCAAATCCGAATCAAAAAACATCAGATTCTTTAGCTGCAAAATTGTATTATAAAATGTTGAGTTATAAATTTTCATCAAAAGATGATACCTATGATACAGATGATTCAAACCCAAACAACCATCCATTTAGCAAATTGTCAAAGTTCAAGAATGACGAAGATGATTTTTAAAAACTAATAAATGATAAAAAGCATCGAAAATATCGAATTAGAGTACCTGACAATCAATGATTATCAAGAATTGAAACAAGCAATGATTGAGGTGTATGCAAACATGCAAAACATCTATTGGGAAGAATCCCAAATTCAATCTTTGATTACAAAATTCCCTGAAGGTCAAATTGTTTTGAAAATAAACGGTCAATTGGCTGGTTGCGCATTGTCAATTATCGTGGATTATGATACTTTTGATGACCATCATACTTACAAAGAAATCACTGGAAATTATACTTTCAATACCCACAATACCAAAGGTGATGTATTGTATGGAATTGACGTTTTCATAAAACCTGAATACAGAGGCTTGCGTTTGGGAAGAAGATTGTATGATTATCGCAAAGAATTGTGTGAACAACTCAATTTGAGAGGCATTGCTTTTGGAGGAAGAATCCCAAATTATCACAAATTTGCTACTGAAATTTCTCCCAAAGAATATATTGAAAAAGTAAAACGCAAAGAAATTTACGATCCTGTTTTAAATTTCCAAATTTCTAATGATTTTCATCCATCAAAAGTGATGAAAGGCTATTTGCAAGGTGACAAAGAATCTAATGAATATGCAGTTTTGCTAGAATGGGACAATGTGTATTATGTGAAGCAAAACTCGAAAGCAACAACCAAAAAAAGGGTAGTGCGTTTGGGGTTGATTCAATGGCAAATGCGTTTATACAAAGGTTTGGAAGGATTAATGGAACAAGCAGAATATTTTGTAGATGCAGTATCGGCTTATAGATCAGATTTCGCCTTGTTTCCAGAATTTTTTAATGCGCCTTTGATGGCAGATAATAACCATCTTCCGGAATCGGAGGCGATCAGAGAATTGGCAAAATATACGCCTGTAATTGTAGAGAAATTTTCAGAATTAGCGATTTCATACAACATCAATATCATCACTGGAAGTATGCCAGAATTAAGAGAAGGTCTTCTTTTTAATGTTGGCTATCTTTGCAAACGTGATGGAACTATTGAGCCTTATGAAAAATTACACGTTACGCCAGATGAAGCCAAAGTTTGGGGAATGCAAGGAGGAAATGAATTAAGAACTTTTGATACGGATTGTGGGAAAATTGGCATTTTGATATGTTACGATTCAGAATTTCCCGAATTAAGTAGAATTTTGGCAGACGAAGGTATGGAAATTTTATTCATTCCTTTTTTGACAGATACTCAAAATGGCTATTCAAGAGTGAGACATTGTGCCCAAGCAAGAGCGATTGAAAACGAATGTTATGTTGCGATTGCAGGTAGTGTTGGGAATTTGCCAAAAGTGAATAATATGGACATTCAGTATGCACAATCCATGGTTTTTACGCCTTGCGATTTTTCATTTCCAGCCAATGGTATCAAAGCAGAATCTACTACCAATACTGAAATGATTCTGATTGCAGATGTTGATTTGGATTTATTGAAAGATTTAAATCAATTTGGAAGCGTACGAAATTTAAGAGATAGAAGAAAAGACATATTTGAAGTAAAAAAACTTCGTTAAAACAAATTAAAATGAACAAACCAATTACCAATTTTATTGAAAAATATTTTTTACATTTCAATGCAGCAGCTCTAGTTGACGCTGCAAAAGGTTATGAAAAACAGTTAAATGACGGTTCTAAAATGCTGGTTTCATTAGCAGGAGCTATGAGTACAGCCGAATTAGGAAAAATATTTGCAGAAGTTATTCGTCAAGACAAAGTGCAAATTATTTCGTGTACAGGCGCCAATTTAGAAGAAGATGTGATGAATTTAGTAGCACATTCCCATTATAAACGTGTACCAAATTACCGCGATTTAACGCCACAAGACGAATGGGATTTGCTTGAAAAAGGCTTAAACAGAGTGACAGATACCTGTATTCCTGAAGAAGAAGCTTTTAGACGTTTGCAAAAACACATTGTAAAAATCTGGAAAGATGCTGAAGCAAAAGGTGAGCGTTATTTTCCGCATGAATTCATGTATAAATTATTGCTTTCTGGAGTTTTAGAACAGTATTATGAAATAGACATTAAAAACTCTTGGATGTTTGCAGCCGCTGAAAAAAACTTACCAATAGTTGTTCCTGGTTGGGAAGATTCTACCATGGGAAATATTTTTGCATCGTATGTTTTGAAAGGCGAAATCAAAGCAAGTACTATGAAATCAGGCATTGAATACATGACTTTCTTGGCTGATTGGTATACTGAAAATTCAGCAAATGGCATAGGATTTTTCCAAATAGGAGGAGGCATTGCAGGCGATTTCCCCATTTGTGTTGTACCCATGTTATACCAAGATATGGAAAGAACTGATACGCCTTTTTGGAGTTATTTCTGTCAGATTTCTGATTCAACAACCAGTTATGGTTCGTATTCTGGAGCGGTTCCTAACGAAAAAATTACTTGGGGAAAATTAGATATTCATACGCCAAAATTCATTATTGAAAGTGATGCAACCATTGTTGCGCCTTTGATTTTCGCGTATTTATTAGAGATGTAAAAAAAAATGTTTTTTTTTACTTTAGGTCATTGTTTTAAAGAAAAAGATTTTAAATTCGTAAATGTAAAAACGAACGTATGAAAAGAGTAATTGTAGATTACGCTAAACTGACGAAAGATATCCTGAACATGTTAATTGAAAAATATCCTGATGGATATGATTATGGTGATATTATCTCTTTCAAAAATGCCAAAGGAGAAACCATTAAAGCTGTGGAAGTGCGAACTGAAGACACGATTTATTTGGTGAAAATTAGTTCTAAATTAGAACAAACCATGGAAGATTATGCAGATGATGAAGAATCATTTGACGACAATGAAGACTTTGATGTAAACATGGATGATGAAGGGGCTGAAGAAGAGGATTAATTCTTTTTCAATATCTTCTTTTTTTTACTTCTTGAAAAATATAAAACCTCACAATTTGTGGGGTTTTTTTTGAATTTTGATTCTTTTGCTCCTAGAGAAATATTTTTTATAAAAAGCAATATTGGCAGAGGATTGTTATTTTCGCTTTGTGGGAAATTGTGGGAATTGGAAAACAGTATTTGGATTATTCTTGTGAAAGAAAAAAAATCAATAAATGAGTTGAACACGGCAAAAAGAATTCTAGAGACAATCGCATCAGAATTTACTGGTAAAGATACCAATGGTAATTCAAAACCACAGAAAGGAAGAACGGAAGGTTGTTAAAATAAATTGATTAATTTTAATATTAAATGTAAGCTTGTTAGTTTTTATTGGTTGCTCTTCTAAATTTGAAAAATTGATTCCGACTAACAATTTAGGTGGCTATAAAATAAAACTGAAGTAAATTCATCAGGTATTAGAATTACAGGGAATGTTTTTGATTTAAAAAATGAAAAACCTTTAAATAATGTTTTAATAAATTTTAGATGTTTTAAGATCAAAAGTATAATAAGAGGTGAGTATTTTTTTTTAATTGATAATAAATATTTAAATAATTTCATGTATTTTGAGGCTATTTCAATTGGATATAAAACAATTCAAACAAAAACAATTAAATTAGAATTCAAAAATGTAAATATTAATTTTTTTATGTTTGAGGATGATAGACCTTTTATAAACTGTGAAGAGATTAATTAATATGATACAAAACACTACATCAGTAACTGTTGCTCAACCTCTCTAAAAAAGTGGGTAGTTTTTAAGCTTTCATATATTTTAAAAAAACCTTGTGAAAACAAGGTTTTTTTATGTCTAAAATTTATAAATCCTCTTTCAGATTCTCCGCAATGAGCTTTTCAATTTCCTCTAGTTTGTTGATTGGAATGTCGTTTATTAATTTTGTGATATTTACAATTCTTTCGCTCTTTTTTATTTTGTTCAGAGGATGTGTGGTGTCAAGTGCTTCGTCGTTTGAAGGAATCCATTCGTAAAAATCGTTGGGAGTGCATCTAAAAAGAAGACAAAGACGTTCAATTTCTTTTAGTTCTAATCTTCTTACTCGGTTATTGCTCACTTTAGTAGCAAAACTTGCCGAAAAACCAGCTTTTACAAAATAAGTATAAGGTCTTTCGATGCCTTTAATTTTTAATAGCTTTTTAAAATTATAAATAATCATCTGTTTTCTAGTTTTTTGATGTAAATATACGTTTAATTCACTAAAAAATACCTGTGTTTTGAAAGATAATTAGTGTGATAGACTTAATAATAATTGTACGAAGCATTAAAATACAGCTATTTTGAATTATGATGCATTTACTTTGAGTTACGGTGCGTGTACTTTGAATGAAGGTGCGTGTACTTTGAATGAAGGTGCGTTTACTTTGAGTTACGGTGCGTGTACTTTGAATTACGGTGCGTTTACTCTGAGTTACGGTGCGTGTACTTTATGTAGATAACGGTTCTCAGCTATACGCAGGCAGGGGTTTTTACCACTGAACTACCTACGAAGAACTGAACTTTAAATTTACCACTTTCCTGTCCTACGAAGCACGAAACCCCTGCTTGCGTATAGGTGATGTTATCGCTTCGGTGTTCTTTTTCGTCCGTTAGTTTGTCTGTCGTTTTGGTCGTGCGGTTGGACAGACACACTCTTTGCCAAGTTTTGGTTTGAGCTTTGGCTTGTGCGACTTGGCAATGTGTGTGGCTGTTTAGCGTGTGCATATTATATCAAATTATATTTTTCACTTGGTGGAAATAGTAAATCTAGCCCCTTAGGTTTGATTTTAAATATCGGTCCTTTTTCAACAACTTTCCCGTTTGAATTTCTCTTTATTAAGTGGTCAAGTGTAATTATTCCTTGGTCTACCAGAATGTCAAATTGTGATGTGATAGGTTTTTTAGTGTGTTCTACAATTGAATATTGAAAATGCTCAAGTCCATCAATGTATGTGCTTGTTGCTTCAACCCAAAATGTTTCTTTATGCTTTTCTAAAAGTCTATTATGCAATGTGTTTAAAGTCCAAACAACAAAATCCCCAATCTCAGGTTTGTCTGAATTTTCAACTAGTTGCTTTATGTCTGAATCAAGTCTCAAAGCTAAACCTTGTGAGTTTCTTGTGATTGCTGATACTGTACAATAAAGTTTAAAATCTTCTTCTCTATGGTAACCAAAAGCATCTAAAATTTCTGCCGAACTTTTGAACTTACTTAATGACCATTCTGGAACTTGTGCAAATAAGTTTTTCCTGTTCGTTCGACTACTTCTAAACGATTTTAGTTCTATTCCTTTGTAGTCGGGCTGTTTGGATGAATTGATGTCAATTCCCAAGGCTGTCTCTAGAGTTCTTCCAACAGAAGTATCTGCTGCAACCATTGAGGGAATAGGACCCGAACTGGCAACTTTTCTTAACATAGCCAATAATTCAAATGCAACTTCATTAGCTTTTCCGCTGATTTCTGAAATCAACTCTTTTAGCGGATTTATTAGGTTCGAGTTTAATAATGCTTCTACATTCAATTGCGTTAAATTGAAAATATGAAAAGAGCCAGAATAAAAAATCATTGCAATCAAATCGTTTGGATTTGCAATTTTAGTAAGTCCTGAAAACCATATTCTTGGATCTCCTTTTTTGGTTTTAGGCCTGTACAATGAAGCAATTGATTGAATTACTTGAAAGTCTTGGTAAATGATTGCATCAATTTGAACTTTGTTTTCAGGACCTTGTCCTTGGATATCATAGTCGTGAATGTTGTTTTCTTTTAGAAAACTTCTAACTGAGCCAGTGGCATCCATTATTGATTTCTTTAAACCAGTTTCGGTTGGCTCAATCAGAGAAAGAGAAACTTGATTTTTGGTCAGGATTTTAATTTTTGACTGTTCTAAGTCTGTTAGTACTCTCATTTAATATTTTTTAAAATTTCTGTCGCCACAGCTCTAGCTAATAATGGCGGTACAGCATTCCCGACCAAAGTGTATTGAGGAACTTCTGTTTTTCTATTATTTCCACCTGTTGAACGTTTCCCTTGAAATACAAATGTATCATCAAAGGATTGAAGTCTCGCCATTTCACGTACTGTCAATGCTCTAGGCGAATTGTAATGAACATAATCATCTGGTATTGTCATTATGGTTGAACTTTGTTCATCAGGCTTCAGTACATTATAATTTCTTTTGTTTGAGGTTAATCCGCAATCATCTATTTCACATTGAGCCTTTTTATAATCGCCATTTTTCAGGATAATTTCGAGACGTTTAATCACATCATCATTTTGATTACTTGTTTTGTGATTATTCAAAATGTCAAAATATTTTTCTCCCTTTTGAAGTCCTTCAAAATTTCTTACGTAAAAAGGTTTTGTTTTAGGTTGATACCTTTCAATCAATCGACCTTCTCTTGACCATTCTGCAAATGATTTTCCAGTCTTTGGGTTCTCCTTTCCGTCAACAGTTCTTTTCTTTAAGAGGCTTTTCATTTTTTCGACTGTACCATTGAATTGCTTTGAAATATCAACCAATTCATAATGATGTGCTTCCTGATTATTGCCGATAAAATCTAAGTCGTATAAAGCTTCAAAAATGGTTACTTTTTCATTTTCCTTTACGGTTGGTGGTATCTCAGAAATAAATTTCTGGTCTTTTCTACAACCAATAAAAAGTACTCGTTCACGATTTTGCGGAACACCATAATTTGAAGCGTTTGCTATAAATGGTTTTTCAATTTTGTAAAGTCTAATGCTGTCCAGAATTTTATTGAGTTCAGATTTCTCCTTTTCAGAACATAGGTTCAATAGTATATCTACGGTTTCATCAAATGAATTAGTGTAGATTTTAAGTGCTGTTATTATATCAGAACAGTCCTTTTTAAATTCTGAAGGAACTTTAAGTTCCTTAAATGCAAGTTCAATTTGCTCTATTACACTTTCAGACCCAATATGAGTTAAAAAAGTCGTTAATGTTTCTACAAATGCATCACTATCAATATTACAAAAGTCTTTTTCTTTAATGATGTCACGTTTCAGTTTTTCCCATTCTTTGGTTCTGGCAAGTATGTTAAATCCGTGTCTAATGGTATTAATTCTTGAATCTGTTTTGCTAGTTTTATAATCAGCAATTTTAGGAGTAAGTAGTTTGAATCTATTATCTACAAATCGAATAAATTCTTCTCTCCCTGTTTCAATTTCAGCATCTCTTAATTTTTCAATTTCAACTCGTTTTACAATACTTTCAAGTAAGAAACTGTTTTTGTCTGATTTCATTTTTCTGATGAATGAAACTAAAACTGGAATTTCTTTTATATCAACTATTGAATTGATTTCTTGAATAATTAAATCTTTGATTTTTCCATTTTCCTTTGTAAGGATGCCTTTTACGTTCTCCATTACAAAATACTTCGGTTGCAAAATTTTAATTACTTCGAGGTAGTGAGAGAATAAATCATCTTTTTTATCAAACTTCTTTCTCTTTCCTGCCAAACTAAAACTCTGACAAGGCGGTCCACCGCAAACCACATCAATTTTTTTGTTACCTATCTTTTGTAAAAGGTTGTCTAAAAAATCTGGTTCTGTGATGTCTTGTTTCAAAAATTCAGCATTCAATCCTAGTTGATGGTTGTATCTTACTATGTGAGTGAGTTCGCAATTTTCATTTATGTCGCTTGCCGCAATGAAGTCAAAGAATTTATTATGAGCTTCTGCTTGTAAAAAGCCTTCACTAAAACCACCTGCACCTGCAAACAAGTCAATGAAAGTAAAAGGCTTGCCATATAGTGAAATCTGTTCCTTTACAATATTAACAGTGTGATTTACTCTGTACCCGTCAATATGTTGATTGAGAATGTCTTTGATTTCATCTTGTGAAAAAGTTTTTTTGTTGGAATGATGTAATAATTCATCTGCACGTTCATTGAGAAAATTCAAATAGTGATTTGTCTCTGTTGCTTCAATAGTTAACCCCTTAACTCGTTGTCTTTTTTTGTCAAATAGCTCTGGGTCAATTTTTTGTCCTGTCGCTAACTTAATTTGTGTGCCAGAACAGTTAATCCTTAAATGAATAGGAGCAAGCCCTTTCTTGTCTGGTTTGTCGAGATAAAAATTAATTGTTGCCATAATTACGGACGGTTTTACGTACACGGACAAAATTACGGACAAATTTTGAATCTCTGTTCATTTTTGTTTATTTTCTGTCGAGCGTTGGCAAAAAAATGGCTCTTTTGGTTTTTTGAGCGTTGGCTTGAGTGTCGGAAAAAACCAAATGTGCCATTTGCGGGTCGGCTTTTTACACTGAGCGATAACTAGTAAATAGGCGCAACTTTATGTAACTTTTTTCTATTTTTCATTGCGCAAAAACTTTGCCTAAAGTAACTATTTTTTATAAAGTAACAAAATCAATAAGTTAAGTTAAATAGAAATTGAAAACCTTTCAATTCAAATTATTGTTGCGAGTGCTTTGCTATAATTGGATATTTTTGGTTTAATTAATTGCTATTTGAATAGTTCCCAGTATTCTTTCGGAGTTACTATTCTTGTTTTTTTATAAATATTCATTGTAAAGTCGGTTGTATTTCCAGCTATTATAAAATCTGCTTTTGATACTTCTGCCAACTCTAAAAGTCTATTATCAGGTTCATCTTTGATAATTTTTAATCTTTTTTTTGGTTCGTAAGTTTCTGAAATTTCACTGATTCTTGCAATTAAAAAATCAGCATTTGTTTTAAAATCTAAGAATTTCGCAAACTTTGGTCGGTCAAGTACTTCTAAATATTCTTGAATAATGGCATTTGAAATACAAATAATAGCATTTCCATCAATACAATGATCTACAATGAGAGATGTGTAATTTAAATGGTTGAAGAAGAAATAATTACATTCGTATCAAGAATTATTTTTTGCATTCCTGTAAGCTTTTATTTCATCATCTATATCTTCCATTGTCATATTAGAAAGCTCATATTTATTTGCAAGTTTGATACTTTTTTCGAGAGTTTCTTTTGTTATTTTTTTTCAATGATGTCTATCAATTCTGAAAAAGATAAAGTGTTTTTGTTCAGCCCTAATTGATTGAATTCAAAATCAGATATCAGAATATTTACAGTTTTCATTTGGTTTCTTATTTATTTTCAAATTTACTAATTTTTATGTAATCTTTTTCAGCATTTCTAGTAACAAAAAAAATGGGTTTTATTTTTAAAATCTTTCATCAAGATAGCGGATTTGCTCCTTAAAACCCCCTTTTTAGGTTTCTTTTTATTGAATATCTCGTCTTGTAATTGTGCGAAGTAAGAAATTATATTTAGTTTCTTGTTTGTAAAACTATAAGTTTCTTTCTTATATATCCCTAAACTAGAGAAGCTTTTAAATTCAAATACTCACAAACTCTCCCTCAAAACCGCAATTTCATCACGCAATTTTGCAGCGACAATAAAATCCAATGATTTTGCAGCAGCTTCCATCTGTTTGCGTTTTTCTCTGATGCGTTTTTCAATTTCTTCTTTAGGCAGATATTCCAACGAATTTTCGGCTACTTTTTGAATGGCATTGTCATAATGAAAACTGGAAATGGCACTTTTTGATAAAGATTCATCAATTCGTTTGTTGATTTGAGTAGGAGTAATGTTGTTTTTTTCGTTGTAAAGTACTTGTTTTTCTCTTCTACGATCAGTTTCATCAATGGTTTTTTGCATGCTATTGGTGATTTTGTCTGCATATAAAATCGCCAAACCATTTACATTTCTAGCAGCTCTACCAATAGTTTGCGTCAACGAACGATGTGAACGCAGAAAACCTTCTTTGTCAGCATCTAAAATAGCAACTAACGAAACTTCAGGCAAATCCAATCCTTCACGTAAAAGGTTTACTCCAATCAACACATCAAACAAACCTTTTCGCAAATCTTGCATGATGGCAACACGCTCTAAAGTATCCACATCAGAATGAATATATCTGCAACGAATATCCATTCTTGTTAAATATTTAGTCAGTTCTTCAGCCATTCTTTTGGTTAAAGTAGTGACTAATGTTCGTTCGTTTTTTTCAACACGAATTTGAATTTCTTCAATCAAATCATCAATCTGATTCAGACTTGGTCTTATTTCAATTACAGGATCTAGCAAACCTGTTGGACGAATTACTTGCTCTACAAAAACACCTTCCGTTTTTTGCAATTCATAATCTGCAGGAGTGGCACTCACAAAAATGGTTTGATTTTGAATGGCTTCAAATTCTTCAAATTTCAAAGGACGATTGTCCATAGCTGCAGGCAAACGAAAACCGTATTCAACTAAATTTTCTTTTCTGCTTCTATCACCTCCATACATAGCATGGGTTTGTGGAACTGTAACATGACTTTCATCGATAATCATTAGATAATCTTCAGGAAAATAATCCAACAAACAGAAAGGCCTTGTGCCTGGTTCACGTCCGTCTAAATAGCGAGAATAATTTTCGATTCCTGAACAATAACCCAATTCACGAATCATTTCTAAATCAAATTCTGTGCGTTCTTTCAAACGTTTTGCCTCTAAATGTTTGCCAATTTCAGTAAAATAATCCACTTGTTTTACCATGTCTTCTTGAATTTGATGAATGGCATTTTGCAACACATCAGGAGAAGTAACAAAGAGATTTGCTGGATAAATCGTCAATTCTTGAAAAGTTTCAATGACGGCATTGCTTTCTAAATCAAAAGATTCAATTTCTTCGATTTCGTCTCCAAAAAAATGAATTCTGAAACCATTATCACCGTAAGAAGGATAAATCGTCACAACATCTCCTTTCACTTTAAACGTTCCACTTTTGATGTCGTGTTCAGTTCTGGAATATAAACTTGTGACGAGTTGATGCAAAAACTTGGTTCGTGCAATTTGCTGTCCAACTTCCACAGGAATCACATTTTTTTTGAATTCGACAGGATTTCCAATTCCGTATAAACACGAAACTGAAGCAACCACCAACACATCTCGTCTGCCAGAAAGTAGGGAAGAAGTGGTGCTCAATCGCAATCGTTCAATATCATCATTGATGGACAAGTCCTTTTCAATGTAGGTTCCTGTGACAGGAATATAGGCTTCAGGTTGGTAATAATCGTAGTAAGAAACGAAATATTCAACCGCATTTTTAGGAAAAAATTGCTTGAATTCTGAATATAATTGCGCAGCCAGCGTTTTGTTATGTGCCAAAACCAAGGTTGGTTTGTCAACATTTTTGACAACGTTTGCAATGGTAAATGTTTTTCCAGAACCAGTTACACCCAATAAAGTTTGAAATTTTTCTCCAGAAATAACCCCATGAGTCAATTCTTTAATTGCTTGTGGCTGATCTCCAGTTGGTAAAAAGTTGGATTCTAACGTAAATTTCATGTTGCAAAAATACGCATTGAAAACCGTTGTTAATTTTTAATAAAACTAAAATTATTATAAATTTTAGTTTTGAATAAAATTTACAAATCTCTTTTCTCCAATAACTTGTATGAAAAATATATAAAGATAAAAGTCCAAAAAAGCACCATCAAAATTGCTGAAAATTGCACATCATAATTTTTGGTAAATGCTTCACCCATGGTATTTGCCGCAGTTCTAACAGCTCCCAATCTCGAAAATGGTTCTTTGATTAAATTGGTCATCGCTTCTAAAGGTAAAAATTGCATAAACCAATCTACTTTTTCACTGCTATTCTCTTGACCTCTGAAGTTATAATAAAGAAAACCTTTGCAAATTCCTTCACCAATCAACCAAACAAGCATGCCTGCAACTGCAAAGGCAGAACGTTTGATAAGGATACCTAAAAATAATCCAAAAGAAAAAAATCCTAAAAGTTTTATGAAAAAAGCCAATAAATATTCCATGTCAGAAAAAATGATAGAGAGTTCATTGTAATCTGAATACATCAATCCTAAAATTAATGAAACTACAAAAACAAATATTGTTGAAATCAATGCAAAAGCCAAAACCATATAAAATTTTGACAAGATAAATTCCTTTTTACTCAAACCATCTATCAGGTTTTGTTTCAATGTTTTATAGCTATATTCATTAGACATCATGGAAACAATGACCAACAATAAAAAAAATTTTAAAATGGCGGCAATATAGGTATTAAAATGCCAGATATATGGAAAATTAAAAATGCCTGCATCAGCCAAATGCAATTTGAAACTACCAAATTCGAACTTAATAGCGGCGATTAATGCAATAGAGGTGAGCAATCCAAAGTAAATAATAGACAATATTTTGCTTGCTCTGTTGTATTTTAATTTGTGAAATTCTATGGAAAGTAGTCTAAACATGACGCTTGTTTTGCAGGTTAATAGTTGTTCGTTAAATCTAAAAATTGTTGTTCTAAACTAGGTTTTCTTTTCACTAAGTGCGATAAAATCAGTCCATTTTCAAACAAATATTGATTGATTTCTTTTGCAGAAATTGGTTTGTTTAACTTCGCAATCAACAAGTCATGTTCTTGAGAAATTGTGCCAATAGCCTCATGATTATTCAAAATACGAATCAATTTTTCTTTGTTCTCATCAATTTTCAACTCCAATAAACCGTTTGAAGCAGTCATTTCATCAACCCTTCCACTGTATAATTTTACACCTTTTCTAATAACAACCACGTGCGAGCACACTTTTTCAACTTCATCTAAAAGGTGAGAGGCTAATAAAATAGTTGTTCCATTGGCAGCAATTGTTTTTATTATTTGACGAATTTCATGAATTCCTTGGGGATCTAAACCATTTGTTGGCTCGTCTAAAATCAAAATTTCAGGATCATTTAACAACGCCGATGCAATTGCCAAACGCTGTTTCATACCCAAAGAAAAAGTTTTGAACTTGCTATCTTTTCTTTCAAAAAGATTGACAGCTGTTAATTTTTCATCAATTTTTTCAGTAGAAATTCCTTTTATTTTACAGATTAATGACAAATTTTGACTTGCTGTCATGTAAGGATAAAAGTTAGGGCGTTCAATAATTGCGCCTACTTTTTTCAGTGCTTCATGCGTTGAAAGTTTCCCGTCAAACCAAGAAAATTCTCCAGAAGTTTTATTAACAACATTCAAAACAATACCTAAAGTGGTTGATTTTCCACTGCCATTTGGACCTAAAATACCGTAAACAGTTCCTTTTTTGATATCAAAAGAAAGATTATTTACTGCATGAACGGCACCGTATTTTTTGTCGAGATTTTTGATTGAAAGAATAGTTTCCAAAAAAAGTAGTTTTAGTTAGTTATTTATTTAGGACGATTAAAAAATCCTAATGTTACAAAATAACAAATAAAAACTTTCTAAAAACTTGAAATTAATTAAGATTTTGAAATTTAATATTCAGGATATTCAGAGTCATCAAAATGATCAAAACCTTCGTCAATAAAATCATCATCACCAAATTCGTCCTCAAAATCTCCCCCAAAATCTTCTGCCACAAATTGTTTTTCGGGAGCTTCTTTTGGAACATCTCCAACAGCTAAAATAGTTTTTGGTAAATGTTTGCTCTTTTCTGAGGAAATTTCTAAAACATCAACATAAAACGTCCACATGTTTATAAAATCATACACATAAATCAGCTTGTCATGTACTTTAGGCAAGGTTTCATTTAAAATACAATTTTCCATTGAAATATCCTCACCAGCCTCAGCCATGTTGAATAACGGGATTTCTTCACCTTGATTCCAATCTTCATCAGCTCTATAAAATGACGCCATTTCATGACCTTCAAATCCGAACGAATTTGCAATAATTGTGTGTAAACTTTCAAGATTAATAGTGTTATCAACTAAAATAGTTCTGATAACATCTTCCTCCGTATCTAAGATTGCGCGAATTTTGTACATAAACTTTTAAAAAAAATCTTAGCAAAAATACGATAAATTATGTGTAATTTTACGCCTCTAAAATTGAAAATCTTTGGACAAGCAAAAAATATTAAACTCTATAAATCGTCTTTCAAACAACACTTTGATGCAAACGTTGAATATTGAGTTTATAGATGTTACTGAAGATTCTTTGACTGCTAAAATGCCCGTAAATAGCATTGTTTATCAGCCTTTTGGAATTTTACATGGAGGAGCAACAGCGGCTTTAGCAGAAACTGTTGGAAGTTGCGCATCAGCACTTTTTGTGGATACTGAAACCAGTATAGTAAAAGGAATTGATTTGAATATTTGCCATTTAAAAAGCGTAAAAGAGGGTTTTGTTTACGGAATTGCAAAGTCTATTCACAAAGGAAGAACAATTCATTTATGGGAAATTAAGATTTTTGATGATGATAAAAATTTAATTTCAATTTGCAAACTCACAAATATTGTGTTGGATAAAAAGTAAAAGATGTTTGAAAGTGTTTTTTTTAGGAAATTTTTAAAAGTTTTTGTCACAATTTTATTCGTGTTATTTGGGTTGTTTTACGGATTATTTTATTTTTTTACTTCTCCAAAATCTGACGAAAATATACTGAGTGAATTTGATGAAACGTATTTAAATCCAAAAATTACGCATCATAATTTTAAAAATTTAAAATATAGAAAGTTAACAATTATCAATGATACAATATTGCCTACCATTGTTTTTGTTCACGGCACAATTGGTTCATGTGTTGATTTTATCGAATATATGAAAGATTCAATGATGTATTCAAAAGCAAATTTTGTGAGTTATGACAGAGTTGGTTACAATTATGATGATCAAAATGAAGTACAAGAATCAATCGCTTTTGAAAGAGACATGTTGCAAAGTATTACCAAAAATTTGCCTAAAAATAAAACTGTTGTCGTTGGTTATTCTTACGGAGGTTCCATTGTTTTAGCGGATACAACTCGTTATAAAAAAGAAGTTTTATTAGCGCCAGCAGTTTTTAGTAGTAAAGAAGTAATGCCATGGCTTTTAAACTTTTATGAATGGAAAGCAACACGTTGGTTGATTCCGCCAATTTGGAGGCAAGCTTCAAAAGAAAAATTATCTCATAGGAAAGATTTAAGGTTTTTTGAGGATAATTGGAACCAAAATAAAAACGATATTTTGGTTGTTCATGGAGATAAAGATGACATTGTTCCTTTTGAAAATGCAACAGTTTTAGCTACTAAATTTCCAAAAAAAAAGCTTGATTTGATACAAGTTCGCACTGCGGGTCATGGACTAATTTGGAGCCAATATGAGTTTATTAGAGAACAATTGATACTTAGTTTGAATTGAATATTTTCGATAAAATAGTAAATTCTTATCAAAAAAAGCAACCATTTGTTGTTTATAGAAAACCTGAATCAATTGATTTTGCTGGGTTTTTTCAAAAAAATGATACCTTATATTTTTTAGATGATACATCCAAAAGCGGATTTATTTTTGCGCCTTTCAATGCATCAAACAAAACTATTTTTTTTTCAAGCGAAAAGACTGATTTTATTTCAGAAAAACTTCATTTTACATCTTTAGAAAATAGTGATTATAATTTTGTTGAAAACTCAATTCAAAAAGAAAATCATATAAAAATTGTTCAAAATGCGATTGATGAAATTTCAAAAGGAACTTTTAAAAAAGTTGTAATTTCAAGAAAAGAAGCCATAAAACTCAAGGGTTTTAATCTTGTAGAAGTGTTTCAAAAATTACTTCAAAATTATCCAACTGCATTCGTATATGTTTGGTTTCACCCAAAAGTTGGTTTGTGGTTAGGAGCTACTCCTGAAACGCTTTTAAAGATTGAAAATTCAGATTTTGAAACGATGTCTTTGGCAGGAACGCAAGTTGCGAACGATTTGCAACATGCAGTTTGGCAACAAAAAGAGCTGATAGAACAAGGTTTAGTAACCAGTTTTATTCAAAATCAATTAAAAAACCTTTCATCAGATTTAGAGACTAGTCCAATTGAAACCATAAAAGCAGGAAATTTATTTCATTTGCGAACCAAAGTTTCGGGTAAATTAAATTTGGAAAAATCAGCTCTTAAAGATTTGATCGAAGCTTTGCATCCTACTCCGGCAGTTTGCGGATTGCCAAGAAATGAATCAAAAAAATTTATCCTTGAAAACGAAAATTATGATAGGGAATTTTATACTGGTTTTTTAGGAGAATTAAATTTGAATAATTATGATTCTGATGTAAAAAAATCAATGCTCTACGTGAACTTGCGTTGTATGAAAATAATTGAAACCACTGCAAATTTGTTTATTGGTGGTGGAATTACAAAAGACAGCAATCCAGAAAAAGAATGGCAAGAAACAGTTTCGAAAAGTAAAACTATGAAACTGGTTTTATAAAAAAAACCGCAAATAAAAGAGTTGCGGTTTTTGAGTGTAATTAAACTTGAATTAAAAATTATTTTATTTTTTAGAACAAATTTACGTCTGATTGCTAAATATCGTCAAAAGAAATATCAGTGAAACTGCTTGAAGTTTTCACTTCTTCATCTTCATCATCTTCTTCTTTTTTGAAATCTTTTTGGTGACGTTCACTAATCACTTCATCACCTTTTTCGTTCAAAATATAATCCGTTGCTTTGGTTAGCATTTCTTGAAAATCGGTAAAATCTTCTTTGTAAAGATATATTTTGTGTTTTTGGTAATGAAAAGAACCATCATCGTGTGTAAATTTTTTACTTTCAGTAATTGTTAAGTAATAATCATCAGCTTTTGTTGATCTTACATCAAAAAAATACGTTCTTCTTCCTGCTCTTAAAACCTGTGAAAAAATTTCTTCTTGTTCAACTCTCTCTGCCATAATTCTTTTAAAATTGTTGTTAAAATTTCGTTTATGTTACCCACAAATCTAATAAAATATTTTACTTGATACTCATAAAGTTATATTTCTTTTTCTAAAAGTTGCTGTTCATACAAGTTTTTATAATAGCCATTTTCGGTTATCAGTTGATTGTGAGTTCCTTGTTGAATAATTTTACCATGTTCTAAAACGATAATTTTATCTGCATTTTTTGCTGAAGACACTCTATGACTAATAATAAATGTTGTTTTACTTTTTGATACTCTTTCAAGATTTGCCAAGATTTTCTCTTCAGTTTCTGTGTCAACGGCTGATAAACAGTCATCAAAAATAAGAATTTTCGGGTTTTTGATAATTGCTCTAGCAATCGAAACTCGCTGTTTTTGTCCTCCAGATAATGTAACGCCACGTTCGCCTAAAATCGTTTTATAACCGTGTGCAAATTCGATAATATTTTCATGCACAACCGCATTTTTAGCAGCTTCAATAATTTCATCTTCCGTAGCATTGTTTTTACCAAATTTGATATTATTTTCAATGGTGTCTGAAAATAAAAATGGGTCTTGAGGCACAAATCCAATTTGATTTCTTACTTCATTCAAATTGAGGTTTTTAATTGGTTTATCGTCCAGTAAAACATCTCCTTCAGTAACGTCATACAATCTAGAGATCAACTCAATAATGGTCGATTTTCCAGAACCTGTATTTCCTAAAATAGCCAAAGTTTCTCCAGATTCTAAAGTGAAATTGATATTTGTTAGCGCTGTAATATTGGTGTCTTCATAGGTAAAATTAACGTTTTTAAAAGTGACTTTTCCATGAATTTCAATGTGTTCATCATTGCTATTTTTAATTTCAGGGGCTTCATTTAAAAACTCATTGATTCTTTTTTGTGATGCCTCCGCCTCTTGCACCATGGATGTTACCCAACCAACAACAGCCACAGGCCACGTCAAAATATTCACGTATAATAAAAATTCTACCACAACACCAATTTGAATTTTATCATCAATGTATAAATTTCCTCCAACATAAATTACAATGATATTACTGATGCCAATTAACAGCAACATTAATGGAAAAAAAAGCGCATTTGCATGTTGCAAACGGATGTTTTTTTCTTTGCTTTCATCGGCAATACTATCAAATTCTTTTATGATGGATTGTTCAATTCCATAAGATTTTACCACATTTATTCCTGAGAAAAACTCTTGATTAAAGGTTGTTAGTTTTGATAAATATTGTTGCACAATGGTACTTCTTTGATTGATAATTCTGCTCAATACAAAAATAGAAATCGATAAAAGTGGAAAAGGAATCAATGTATAAAGTGTCAATTTTACATCAACTTTTAGCATTTGTGTAAAGCCAACTACAAAAAGCACCAACATATTCATGGTATACATGATTGCAGGACCCACATACATTCGAACTTTTGAAACATCTTCACTGATTCTATTCATCAAATCTCCAGTTCTATTTTTTTTATAAAAATTCAATGAAAGTCGTTGATATTGTTGATAAATTTCGTTTTTCAAATCAAATTCTATCAATCTCGAAGTCACAATAATGGTTTGACGCATCAAATACGTAAAAAATCCACTCAATAATGCTACACCAATGATAATCAGCACATTGATAAGTAATATTTTTTTAACTTCAGCAACATCACTCACAATTCCTTTTTGATATTCTTCCACAATATTTAGTGATTGTCTAATGATTTGAGGAATTTTTAAAGCTAAAATTTTAGAAAGAACTGTGATTAACAATCCAATTAAAATACGCCATTTATACTTTGCGATATATTTGTTTAAATGCTTAAGTGCTTTCAAAAGAAATTTTGTATAAAAATTGAGCACGAAGATACCAATTTCAATGAGAATTCATTTCTTAAAAAAGAATTAAAAAGAATCGACTGAAAAACGAAAATAATACTACTTTTGCAACGCTAAAAATGCAATTTTATTTAAGTTCTTTTCGATGATAAATAGAAGACATATTCGAGTGAAAGTAATGCAATCCATGTATGCAATGCAACAATCTCAAAATGATGATGTTGTAAAAGAGGGCAAATTTTTAAAGCATAGTATTTTAAAAATGTTCGATTTATATGTGCTAAATCTTTTGATGATTGTTGAAGTTCAAAAACTCGCCGAAAAAAAAATAGCAATTTCAAAAAAGAAAATGCTTGCCACTAAAGAAGATTTAAAACCCAATATCAAATTTTTAAACAACGGTTTAATTGATGCTATCAAAAATAGTGTTGGTTTAGAAAGTTATTATGAAATCAACAAATTAAATAATTGGGAAGTTGATGACGAATATGTCAAAATAATTTATGATGAATTGATGAAAAGCGAAATTTACAGAAATTATCTTGATACTATTGAAGATTCTTTTAACGTAGATCGTTCTTTTGTAGTCGATTTCTTCAGAGAAATCATTGCTCCAAACGAAAAATTGGCTGAGTATTTTGAAGACAAAATGATTACTTGGGTTGATGATATTCCTTTCGTAAATACTTGGGTTTTGAAAACTTTGAGTAAATCAAAAAACAACGCTACATTTATGTTGGGAAGTTTATATAAAGACAAAGATGATGAAGATTTTGTGTTAGAATTGTTCAATAAAACTGTCTTAAAACAGCATATTTATGAAAAAGAAATTGCTGCCAAAACGCCAAATTGGGAAACAGATAGAATTGCAGATGTTGACATGATTTTGATCAAAATGGCAATTTCCGAATTTCTAAATTTTCCTTCTATTCCTGTAAAGGTTACCATCAATGAATACATTGAAATAGCCAAAGATTATTCAACTGAAAAAAGCAGCTATTTTATCAATGGGGTTTTGGATAAAATTTCGAAAGAATTTGAAAGAGATAAAAGAATTGTAAAAATTGGAAGAGGTCTATTATAATTATGCTATTGAAAAATATTTATTACTTTTACAAAAACTTTAAAAACATGAAAAAAATATCCATTTTATTGACTTTTTTGATTGCAATGTTTGTAACTTTTTCTTGTGCAAACGGAGATGTTAAAAATAAAATCAATAAAGAAAATTTAGAAAACGCCACTTCAAGAGACAATAATATTAAAAAAGGCGCTGCAATTATTGCTTTTGATAAAGTAGAATTTGACTTTGGAACAGTCAATGAAGGTGACATTGTAGAAACTGTATTCAAAGTAACCAATGCTGGAAAAACAGATTTGATTATCACAAATGCACAAGCTTCATGTGGTTGTACAGTGCCAACTTGGCCAAAAACTCCAATAAAACCTGGAGAATCTGGAGATATTGAAGTCGTTTTTAACACTTCAGGAAAACCAAACAGACAAAGTAAAACCATCACCTTAACTACAAATACTGAATCTGGAAGAGAAGTTTTAACACTGAAAGGTTCTGTAACACCAAAAACAAATTAATCTTATGTTTTCAATTATTTTTTTACAATTATCAGGAAGTATTGCAAGTATGTTGCCTTTCCTAGCAATGATTTTAGTATTGTATTTTTTTATGATTCGTCCACAAATGAATCGTCAGAAAAAAGAAAAAGCTTTTCAAGCGGAAATTAAAAAAGGGGCTAAAGTAGTGACTTCTAGTGGAATTCATGGAAGAATTGCTGAGATTCATGAAGCTGACAATACTGTAACTATCGAAACTGCAGGTGGAAAAATTAAATTCGAACGTTCAGCAATTTCAATGGAATTGAGTAAAAAAGTGAATTCTATAGAAAAAAGTTAAAAAAGCAATACTAAAATATTCAAGTGAACTTTTTCTTTTTTGATGAGGTTCACTTTTTTTGTTTTAAATCAAAATTAAATATTTAAAAACAACATTTATCAATTGAAATCTGCAAAAAAAATTCCGAAAACATTTATTGTATTTTTAATCGCCTCATTTTTTATTTGGTTGTTAATCACGTTTTCAAAAGAATATAAAACGGTCATTTCTTATAATGTTGATTTTAAAAATATTTCCCAAAAAAACATTCTTCTTGAAGCAACCACTCAACAAATTAAAATTTTCATTAAAGCTACCGGTTTTAAACTTTTATGGACCCAAATTTTTGATAATAAAATAACATTAGATATTTCAAAACTAAATCAAAAAAAAGCGACAGTATTTTATTTTTTTCCCAAAAACCAATTGTCTGAAATTCAAAATCAATTGACTTCAGGAGTTTATATTGAAACTATTTTAAAAGATACTATGTTCGTAAATGTTGGTTTCTTAGCTTCAAAAAAAATAGCTTTAAAACCCAATTTAAATATCAAATATCATGTTGGTTATGATCTTTTGGGAGCTGTAAAAGTAGTTCCAGATTCGATTGTGATTTCTGGTGATGAAAATGAGATTAAAGACATTCAATTTTTGAATTTAGAGAGTATAAATCTAGAAAATCAAAAAACTGATTTTTCAAAAGAAGTATCAATTTCTAGAACTCTAAAAAATAATAATCTAAAATTAAGTACTTCAAAAGCAGTGATTTACTTCAAAGTAGATAAATTTACTGAAGGTAGTTTGCAAGTTCCTTTTAGGGTTGTTAAACTTCTTTCGAATAGTAAAATTACCACACTTTCAGAAACAGTTACTGTAACTTTTGTGGTGGCATTATCCAATTTTTCAAGGGTTTCTAAAGAATCTTTTATCGTTGAATGTGATTTTGAAGTGACACATAAAAATGGTTTGAGTTATTTGATTCCCAAAGTAGTTTTCAAACCAGAGTTTGTAAAAAGTGTAAAAATAATTCCAAATAAAATTGATTTTTTAATTCAAAAATAACAAATGATAATTGGTTTAACAGGTGGCATTGGAACTGGGAAATCTACAGTTGCAAATTTTTTTGCAAAGTTTCCCAATATTGTTATTTATACTGCTGATATTGAGGCTAAAAAATTGATGAATTCCTCGAAAATCATTCAAGAAAAAATAATCAACGAATTTGGAATTGATTCTTTTTTAAATGACGTTTTGCAGCGCGATTATCTTGCGAAAATTGTATTTAACAATCCTGAAAAACTCTCAAAATTAAATTTAATTGTGCATCCAGAAGTAAAAAAACACTTTCAAGATTTTGTAAAAAAGAATACAAACAAGCTGTTTATTATTTATGAAAATGCCATTTTGTTCGAAAGTAAAAGCAATCTGTTTTGTGATGTGATTATTACTGTATTTTCTAGGTTAGAGACAAGAATTCAACGAGTTATGAAACGAGATAACGTTACAAAACAAGATGTTTTTGACAGAATTAAAAATCAATTAAGTGAAGAATCAAAATTATTACAATCTCATTACATAATTTTAAATGAAGATCTTGATAATACTCAAAATCAAGTAAAAAATATCTACAAAATTTTAACTAAAAAATAGGGTTCTGTTTAAGAATCTATAAAGTATTTGTTAAAACACTCTTAAATTTTAGGAAATTATGTTAGTATTTAAAATAAAATTCATTTGAAATTTTATTATGACGTAATTTTGTATTGTGGGAAAAAAAATGTTTATTCTGATTGTTGTTTTGATGAGTGTTTCCTTGATAGGAATCATAGCAGTGCAACTTTATTGGATAAACAATGCTGTTGAAACTAGAAAAGAACAGTTTAAAAATGATGTTCAAAAATCATTAGGAAGAGTTTCTGAAAGAATCAACGAAAAGGAGGAAAGACTTATTGAAATTCAAATTCAAGATATTCTTGAACACAAGGCAATAGCTGATAATGCCCAAATTAAAAACTATCTTTTTCAGCAAATTGATACTGCAAACAATCGAAAAATTACTTTTGGAACAACTATTTTAGAAGAAAATTTCGAAATTCCTTTGGATTTTTTGGATGATGAAAAAATAATTTTTACCAGAGTTACCGGAAAAAAAGATTTTTTTAAAAGCACTTTTATAAAAAGTCCAGACAATCTTTTTAAATCTAATGAAAATGAACGATATACTTTTTTAGGTCGATTAAAAAGTATGGAAAAAAGTCAGATTTCTGAGGTGATGAAAGATTATAAGCGTTTAAATCCTTTAAACTTAAGAGTAAATAATAGAGAACTAAATGCAACAATTAAGGAAGAACTCACAAAAAGCAATATCGATTTAGATTTTAAATATGGTGTTTACACAAATGAGGGTTTGGCAACTGAATTAAAATCAGGGTATTATACCATCAATATCAATGAAAGTTATGAATATCCATTGTTGTATGATTCAGAAAATAATCCTGAACATATATTGTATGTTACATTTCCTTCGAAAAATGAGCATATTTTATCTGGAATATCAAACATTTTATTGCTATCGTTATTTTTCATTTTTGTAATAATAATAGCTTTTTCAAGTTCATTATACCAATTAATAAAACAGAAAAAAATATCTGAAATTAAAACAGATTTTATAAATAACATGACCCACGAATTCAAAACTCCAATTGCAACCATCAATTTAGCTTTGGATTCTATAAAAAACCCTAAAATTATTGGAGATTCTGATAAAGTGTTGCGATATGTAAAAATGATTCGCGACGAAAATAAAAGAATGCATACGCAAGTTGAAAATGTATTGCGAATTTCAAGATTGGAAAAGAATCAGTTGACTATCAGTAAGGAAACTGTTGATGTTCACGACATAATTGAAGACGCGATTAATCATGTGGGTTTATTGATAGATGATAGAGAGGGAAGTATTGAAAAGCATTTTCAGGCAATTACTTCTGAAATTTCTGGTAATGAATTTCATTTATTAAATGTGATTGTAAATATGTTAGAAAATGCGATTAAATATTCAAATGAAGCCCCTAAAATTGATGTTTACACAGAAAGTACCAACAAGTTTTTTATCATAAAAATAAAAGATGAAGGCATTGGAATGGGAAAAGCAGCTCAAAAAATGGCTTTTGATAAATTTTATCGAGAACAAAAAGGAAATATTCATGATGTAAAAGGACATGGTTTGGGATTGGCTTACGTCAAAGAAATTGTAGAAAAGCATCATGGAACAGTATTTGTAGAAAGTGAAAAAGGAAAAGGAAGTATATTCACAGTTAAATTACCTTTAAATTAGACAAAAAAATGGGAAGTAAAAAGATTTTATTAGTAGAAGACGATCCAAACTTTGGAACTGTTTTAAAAGACTATTTGGCATTAAATGATTACAATGTAACACTTGCAAAAGATGGTATTGAAGGCTTAATAATGTTCAAAAATAACGATTATGACATGTGCATTTTAGATGTAATGATGCCACGTAAAGATGGATTTTCATTAGCGCAAGACATTAGAGTTACTAACAAAGAAATTCCAATTATTTTCTTGACAGCCAAGACTTTGAAAGAAGATGTTTTGAAAGGATATGCAGTTGGCGCAGATGATTATTTGAATAAGCCATTTGATTCTGAAGTATTATTGCACAAAATTAAAGCAATTTTGCAGCGAAAAGAATCAGACAAAACCTCGGAATCAGATCAGATTTTTGAGTTTACAATTGGAGGTTTTTCATTCAACTCAAAACTGCGTTATTTGTCATCAGCAGCCACAAAAGAACCCATTAAATTGTCACCAAAAGAAAGTAAATTGTTAAGAATGTTAGCGATTCATAAAAACGATTTAATGCCTCGTGAACTAGCATTGACCAAAATTTGGAGAGATGACAATTATTTCACATCAAGAAGTATGGACGTTTATATTGCGAAATTGCGTAAATATTTGAAAGATGATGAAAATGTAGAAATTTTAAACATTCATGGAGAAGGATTTCGTTTGATTGATAAATCATAAAAATTAGCTTCTTCCCAACAAATGAAAGCTCTAATTGTGAAAACAACTAGGGTTTTTTGTATTTTTATTTTATGGCAGAATTTATCAAATTATACAACGAAAATCCAAATCAAAAAACCATTGATAAGGTTGTAAAAGTATTAAAAAATGGCGGATTAATTATTTATCCTACAGACACTGTGTATGGTTTGGGATGTGACATTACCAATACGAAAGCACTTGAAAAAATTGCTCAAATCAAAGGTATGAAATTAGAAAAAGCCAATTTTTCATTTGTTTGTAATGATTTGAGTCATTTGTCGGATTATGTAAAACAAATTGATACACCAACTTTTAAAATATTAAAACGTGCATTGCCAGGTCCTTATACATTCATTTTGCCAGGAAGCAACAATTTGCCAAAAGCATTTAAGAAAAAAGACACTGTAGGAATTCGTATTCCAGATAATAATATTGCAAGAGCCATTGTTGATACTCTCGGAAATCCAATTGTTTCTACGTCAATTTATGATGAAGATGATATTATTGAATATACCACTGATCCTGAATTGATTTTTGAAAAATGGCAAAATTTAGTTGATATTGTTATTGATGGTGGTTTTGGAGACAACTACGCATCTACAATTATTGATTTAACAACTCCAGAGCCTACTGTAATCAGGGAAGGAAAAGGAAGTTTAGATATATTGTAGCTTATTTTAAATCCTCAAATTTTTTTCTTCCTAAAGCAAAGTATTGCCATACAATACTGATATGTGAAAAATAAAATTGCTTTTTTTGAACACTTCTTCTTTTGTTTAGAAAAGGAATCAAATTTTTATAAAAACTAAGGTGTGCCCTAAAAATTGAGAAAGTGTGAATGGGTCGTAATTCAATTAAAAATTTAACTCCCGCAATTCCGTCTAAAATCAATCTTGAAAATACAACAATCAAAAACCATTTTTTAGGAACATTTTTTACCACATTTAGCAAACTATTTCTAAAATTTAAAAATGTTTTATGTGGATTTGTTTCCTGTAAAGTAGCACCGCCAACATGAAAAACGGTTGAAGTTCCTACATAATTTATTTTATAACCAATATTATTCGTTCTCCAACACAAATCAATTTCTTCTTGATGTGCAAAATAATCTTCATCAAAACCATTTAATTGATGAAAAACATCAGAACGAATAAAAAGACACGCACCAGATGCCCAAAAGATTTCAGAAATATCATCAAATTGATGATGGTCTTTTTCTAAAGAATTAAAAACACGTCCTCTGCAATATGGATATCCAAAAAAATCGATGAAACCACCTGCAGCTCCTGCATATTCAAATGTTGATTTTTCTTTAAAATCTAAAATTTTTGGTTGAATAATTGCGACATTTTTATCTTTTTTAAAAACTTCTAAAATAGGCGTCAACCAATTTTGAGTAACTTCAACATCTGAATTTATCAAACAATAAATATCAGCATTTATAAGCTGCAAAGCATCATTATATCCTTTTGCATAACCACCATTAAAACTGTTTTCAATGATTTTTATAGACGGATAATTGGTTTTTATAAATTTTACGGAATCATCAGTAGAAGCATTATCAGCCACATATATGGTAGCTTTTTTTGAACTAAAATTTACTATCGAAGGCAAGAATGTCTCCAATAATTTCATTCCGTTCCAATTTAATATGACAATGGCAGTTTTCAAGTGTGCGAATTTACACTATAAAATTGAGTTACATTACAAAGTTTTCTTAATAAAATCAGGAATTTCTTTTAAGAAAATATAGGTTTCATTTTCAAAATCCATTTGACAATAAAAATGCTGTAGACCATTGGTTACAATTAAATAATTGGCATTCAATTTTAGATTATAACGCGCAATTTGGTCAAAAGTTTCTTGCGAAATTTTTACAGATGGCGCTTTGCACTCCACAATAATTTCTGGAGTTCCAAAAGAATTAAAAACCAAAATATCACTTCGTTTTTTTAAATTATTAATGATGAGTTGCTTTTCAACAGAAATCAATGAAAAAGGATATTTTTTCTCTTCCAATAAAAAATAAGCAAAATGTTGACGAACCCATTCTTCAGGAGTTAAAACCACATATTTTTTCCTGAATTTGTCAAAAATAAGCGTCTTATTTTCCTTACTTTTGAATTTGAATGAATAGGTTGGAAGATTGAGTTTTATCATCAATCAAAATTACTAAAATGAACGAAATAAAAGATATTGTAGCGAATATAAAAATAAAAAACATCAAACCTATTTATTTTTTGATGGGGGAAGAAGCATATTATATTGATCAAATTTCAGATTATATTGAAAAAAATGTACTTGATGAGTCCGAAAAAGGGTTTAATCAACAAGTGATGTATGGTAGAGATGTTACCATTGAGGATATTATTTCTGCCGCAAAACGTTACCCAATGATGGCTGAAAGACAAGTGATTATCATTAAAGAAGCGCAAGATTTGAGCAAAAATATTGAAAATTTATTGTCTTATGCCGAAAATCCGCAACCGTCAACAGTTTTGGTTTTTAATTACAAATATAAAACTCTTGACAAACGAAAAAAATTATATAAAGTAATTTCCAAATCAGGATTGATTTTTGAAAGTAAAAAATTGTATGAAAACCAAGTTTCTGATTGGATTATAAGACTTTTAAGAGGAAAAAAATATCAAATTGAACCAAAAGCAGCATCGATGTTGGTTGAATTTTTGGGGACAGATTTGAGTAAAATTTCCAATGAAATGAATAAATTGATGGTAATTCTTCCTGAAGGAACTATAATCAAAGACCACCATATTGAAGATAATATAGGTATTTCAAAAGAATTTAACAATTTTGAACTTCGCAAAGCAATTGGAGAAAAGAACATTTTAAAAGCCAACAGAATTATCAATTATTTTTCTGAAAATTCAAAAAATAATCCTTTGGTTGTGACGATTTCTTCATTAAATATTTTTTTTACACAGTTGCTTTTTTTTTATGGTTTACAAGATAAATCAAAGAAATCTGTGGTAATTTCGCTAGGAATCAAACCATATTTTGTTGATGAATATTTAGTTGCTGCAAAAAATTATCCTATTCAAAAAGTTACGAGTATTATTTCTTTTTTAAGAGATGCAGATGTGAAAAGCAAAGGTGTTGGAGCAAACCAATCACAGAGGGATATCCTGAAAGAATTAATTTTTAAAATACTACATTAAAAATAAACTCAAATTAAATTCCTTTAAATTAATTATTTAAGAATTTCTTCAGCCCTGGTGATAGCATCATTGATATTGTTAAAAATATTGTTTTCACCCAATATTTCTAATAAATTATTTTTTGTAAAGTCGTCTATAATTTGTTGGTTTGCGCCAGAAATAATCACTTTTGTTCCACAACTATGCAAATTACTTAAAAATTCTTTCAATCTATTAATTCCTGTTGCATCAACAAAAGGAACATTTCTCATTCTCAAAATGAGGACCTTAGGAGTTTGATTTAAATCCGATAAAAACTCTTGAAATTTTTGTGAGGCACCAAAAAATAATGGACCATTGATTTCATAAAGCATGGTGTTTTTTGGAATATAGGCAAGTTCTTCTTCAAAGAGAATTTCTTTATCATTTGGGTTTTTGTTTCCTGATAAGTTATTCAAGTTAGAAATTGTAGTTGATTTACTCATTCTATTCATAAAGATAAAACTTGACAAAATCATTCCTACTTCAATTGCCAAAATCAAATCGAAAAATATGGTTAAAAAGAAGGTGCTTAACAATATAATGATGTCCATTTTATCACTTTTGAACAAACCTTTAAAATGTTTCCATTCACTCATGTGCCAAGCAACAACCACTAATATTCCGGCCAAACAAGATAAAGGAATTAGTTTTGCAACAGGAGAAAAAAGTAACATTATCATTAGAAGTATGATTGAATGAACAATTCCAGCAATTGGAGTTCTACCACCATTTTTTACATTTGTAGCTGTTCTTGCAATAGCTCCAGTTGCTGGAATTCCGCCAAAAAGTCCAGAAAAAATATTTCCAGCACCTTGCGCAACCAATTCCATATTTGATCGATGTTTGCCACCAATCATTCCGTCTGCAACCACTGCAGATAAAAGTGATTCTATAGAGCCTAAAATTGCAATCGTAATGGCAGGTTTCATTAAATCTTGAATAATCTCAAAGCTAATATTGGGAATTTGAGGAAGAGAAAGTTTGTTTGGAATTTCGCCAAATTTACTCTCAATAGTTTCAACTGGAATTTCAAAAAGATAAACGGCTAAAGTACATAAGATAATTGCAACAAGTGAACCTGGAACTTTAGTAGTAATTCTATAAAAATTTAAGGTAATCAGTGTTGTAAACATGGCAATTGCAAATGAAGCCCAGTTGATAGTGCTTAAGTTCTGAGAAATACTTCCAATTTTTGGAATAAATTCTGAAGGAAGTGCCTCAATAGATAATCCTAAAAAATCTTTGATTTGAGTAGTAAAAATAATGACTGCAATCCCACTTGTAAAACCGACTATTAAAGGATAAGGTATGAATTTCAGGTAATTTCCAAGACGCGCAAATCCCATTCCCAAAATGATAAAACCAGCCATAAAAGTTGCAATTGTCAACCCTCCAACGCCATGATCTTGAACAATTCCATAAATAATAATGATAAAAGCACCAGTTGGACCTCCAATTTGCACCCTACTTCCGCTCAAAGTAGAAATTACTAAACCTGCAATAATGGCTGTAATCAACCCTTTTTCGGGAGAAACACCAGAAGCAATTGCAAAAGCAATGGCAAGTGGCAATGCTACAATACCTACAATAATCCCAGCAACAATATCTTTTTTTAATTGGTCTTTTTTGATTCCAACTTTTAATAAAGTGAAGAATTTTGGTTTAAATTCCTTATTTTTCATTTTCTAGAATTGTTACACTACCATCATTTAGATGATATTTCATTCCAACTATTTTTACTTTTTTACTTTTAATGAATTCTGCTAGGATAGGCTCTGATTTTTTAATCACTTCAACACCATGAATAATATTTGCGTCAACAGCTTTATCGTAATAAGACTTGGTTTTTTCATTAATTAGTTTTTCCTCTGGCTCTTCTTTTAGATAATCAATAATTTTTTGAATGTGATTAGGAATGGTATCTTTTTGATGTTCAATAAAAGCGCCAATGGCACCACATTCTGTATGACCAAGAACCACAATTAGCTTAGTGTCAAGATGTTCAACTGCATATTCAATACTACCTAATTCATAATCTGAAATAATATTTCCCGCATTTCTGATTACAAATAAATCTCCTAAACCTTGGTCGAAAACCAATTCAGTTGGCAATCGTGAATCAGAACAACTTACAATTACCGCAAAAGGATGTTGTCCTTTTTTTAAATTGCGCAATCGTTCTAAAGTTTGGTCAGGATGAATAGGGTGGTTTTCTAAAAATCGTTTGTTCCCTTGAAGCAATCGATCTAAATCGTTAATATTTGAGATTTCTTTTTGCTGGCAACCAATGAAAACTATTTGAAATAACGCAAAAACTAATATGATTAAACTACTTGATTTTTTCATTTGTAAAATTTTGAAATTGTAGTGCAGAGCGTTTACCGATATTTTATCATCTCCAAACACACCGTAAATTTAAAATTAAAACTCAATAAAATCTTAAAAAAATCACAATTTTTAAAAGCAATTTCTAACACTATTTACTGATAAATCGTATCATATAAATCTTTATAAATTTCTTTAATTACTTCTCTTTTCATTTTCATTGTAGGGGTAAGGTGACCAGCATCAATGGTCCATTCATCTTCAGTTAATTCAAAACGTTTTATCTGTTCCCAATGACCAAATTTTTCATTACAAATATTTATGACTTTTTGAATTTCTTGAATCACTTTTGGATTTTTAATCAAGTCTTTGTTTGATGAAAAGCTTATGTCATTTTCTTTAGCCCAATCTTTTAAATAATCAAAATTTGGCTGAATAATTGCTCCTGGCATTTTTTCACCTTCGCCAACAACCATAATTTGTTCTATAAACAAAGACTGTTTTAATTCGCCTTCTAATAAATTTGGAACTATGTATTTTCCGCCTGAAGTTTTGAACATTTCTTTGGTTCTACCCGTGATTTTTAAAAATCCATCTTTGTCAAATTCTCCTTTATCTCCCGTATGAAAATAGCCATTTTGAAGTGCTTCTTGAGTTTTTTCACTATCTTTATAGTAACCCTGCATCACGTTGTGACCTTTTACTAAAATTTCACCACTTTCTGCTATTTTCACTTCAATTCCGTTAATGATTTTTCCAACAGTTCCTATTCTAAAACCACCATTATTTAAGTCATTTACAGAGATTACGGGTGAAGTTTCAGTCAATCCATAACCCTCCATAATGGGCATTCCTGCTGCTGCAAAAACCCTTGTTAATCTTGGTTGTAAGGCTGCACTTCCTGAAACCATTATTTTTAAATTACCACCCAAAGCAGCCTGCCATTTTGAAAAAATAAGTTTTCTGGCAAGCCCTAATTGTATTTCATACCACCAGCCATTGGCTCCATAAGGTTCATATTTCAAGCCCAAATTTAAAGCCCAAAAGAACAGTTTCTTTTTGATTCCTGTTAAATCTTCACCTTTTAAAACAATCTTATCATAAATTTTTTCATACAATCTTGGTACAGCAGTCATCACATCAGGTTTTACTTCTTGAGCATTTTCTGACAATTTTTCAATGGATTCAGCAAAATAAATATCCACCCCACAATATTGATACAAATATAATATCATGCGTTCAAAAATATGACAAACGGGTAAAAAACTCAACGCTTTTGAATTTCCATATTCAAGTGGCACTCTTTTTTTTGAGCAAATCACATTTTGAACAATATTATCATGCGTTAACATTACTCCTTTTGGTTTTCCAGTGGTACCTGATGTATAAATTATTGTTGCTAAATCAGATGATTTTACTGCATTTTTTCTAATTTCAACTTCTGCTTGATTGCTATTATCTTTTCCCAATTCTAGAATCTCTTTCCAGCTTTTTTCTCCTTGAATGTCATCATAAGTAAAAATGCCTTTTAACTGCGTATTTCCCTTGATTTTATTTAATTTTTCTAAAACACTGGTATCCGAAACAAAACAATAAACAGATTCTGAATGATTCAAAACATATTCATAATCTTCTTTGGAAATTGTTGGATAAATAGGTACGGTTTGAGCACCCAATTGTAATACTCCAATGTCACAAATATTCCATTCTGTTCTATTTGTGGTTGAAATTATGGCAATTTTATCATTTGGTTTAACACCTAATCTCAGCAAACCTCTGCTCAATTGATTGGATAAATTTACATATTCTTTAGATGATATAGATTCCCATTTTCCATTGCATTTTGTGGAAAATGCATTCTTAAGATTATAGGTTTCTAATTGAAAATAAGGAAAATCAAATAATCTGTTAATTTCTGTTTGCATGTTGTGTGTTTTCTGGTAATGCAAAGTAATAAAAAACTGTCAATTTTACAAATAGTTATTAAAGTAGTTCGCTTTTTATGAATATTATATTTTTAAATGTGTTTTTTTTCATATTTATTGATGTCTACCAAACTTATGGAGATTTATTTTCAGTGGTAATTATACAACTTTTACTGATTATTGTGTAAGCTAGTTTCTTGTTTTCAACATCAACTTTGCATTATTGTTAATAGTGCGCTTATAACTTAAATTTAAATAAAATGAAAAAAGTAATTTTACTAATTGTATTTGTTACAGTTTCAATAACAAATTTTTATGCTCAAACTGATGCTGTTCAAAGAAATTCAGTAACCTTTGGTATAAAAGCAGGGGCAAATTATTCAAATGTGTACGACTCAAGCACTCAGGATTTTATAGCTGATGGTAAATTTGGATTTGCTGGTGGTGTTTTTGTTGGGATTCCATTAGGGAAAATTATCGGAATTCAACCAGAGATTTTATATTCTCAAAAAGGATTCAAATCCTCAGGAACGTATTTTGGAAGCACTTATGAAATGACACGAACTACTGAATTTATTGACGTTCCGTTGTTATTGGCAGTGAAACCAATTGACCAGTTAACATTATTATTTGGTCCTCAATTTTCCTTTTTGATGAAACAAAAGGACGAATTTACGGGAGGTACTCTAAACGTAACTCAACAACAAGAGTTTGATAATAATGATATTACGAAAAACATTATGGGTTTAGTTGGCGGTGTTGATTTCAACGTAAATAATTATGTATTTGGTTTTAGAGCTGCTTGGGATATTAAAACCAATGAAGGTGATGGAAATTCTTCTACACCTCGTTACAAAAACATGTTGTTTCAAGCAACTGTAGGATTTAGATTTTAATCTAAAAACGACTTTAAACTTAAAAAAGTGTCTCATTTTTGAGACGCTTTTTTTATTCGAGATAATTCAACCTGTAATGCACACACATTTCTAAATCACCCATTTCAAAACCACTTTTTTTTAGTGTTCACACAAACAGTTAACACCCGCTAAAGTTCTAGGAAAAAATGATATCGATTGATTGGGAGGATTATTTTCAAGGTTTGAAATTAACAATGTAGTAATTTATCAGAATATAAAAAAGTCCGAATCTTTATTGATAATTTTCAGCTAAATATAGGTTTTTCTTTATTTCCAAAAGCATCAATTGAAGATGAACAATTCAGGAATACATCACAATTTGGCATTCGCTCTTTCAACATAAAAGCTTTTTCAAGGATGCCTTTTTCATCCTCTTCTGCATCTAAAAAAACTTCCTTGAGAGATTGATTATTTAATGAATCGCATAAATCAGTTAGTGTAATTTTTGTTTTGGTAATATTTAAACTCTCTAATTGCTGCATTTGGTTGATAAAAGGAATGCATGCTTTCGTAATAGTATCATGCCTTCTTAAAAAAAGACTTTTCAGCTCTTTAAATTGCACCATATATGCTACAGCTTTATCTGTAATTAAAGTATCTTTCAAATATACATCTTGAATTGTAATAAGTCTTTTGGTAAAAAAATAAAAAAAATCATCATCTTCATTGCCATCAACAGACCAAATTTGTTGCCAGTTTTCATGAAGTTGAGAAGGCTTGTCAAAATGATAATGCGTTTGCCAAAACTTTTTTTCTTCTTTTGAAAATTTCATTATTGACAATGTTTTTCTACCCAAATTCGTGCGTTCACAAAAGCAGTGATCCAAGGTGAAACTTCATCTTTTCTGCCTTTAGGATAATTTGCCCAATTCCACTGAAAAGTAGAACGTTCAATATGTGGCATGGTTACCAGATGACGACCTGTTTTGTCGCACAACATTGCTGTGTTAAAATCAGAACCATTTGGATTATTTGGATACCCTTCATAGCCATATTTTGCCACAATTTGATAATTTTCCTCAGTTTCTGGTAAGTGGAATTTTCCTTCTCCATGCGAAATCCAAACACCCAATTCTGATCCTGCTAACGAGGATAACATCACTGAATTATTTTCTTGAATTTTGACAGATGTGAAAGAACTTTCGTGTTTTTTAGAATCATTATGAATCATTTTTCCATGCACAGCATGCTCAGGATTGATGAGCTCTAATTCCATAAACAACTGACATCCGTTGCAAATTCCGACTGATAAGGTATCTTCTCTTTGAAAGAATTTTTGCAAAGCGATGTTCGCTTTTTCATTGTATTTGAATGCGCCAGCCCAACCTTTTGCAGAGCCTAAAACATCCGAATTTGAAAACCCGCCAACAGCACCAATAAACTGAATATCTTCCAAAGTTTCACGACCTGAAATTAAATCGGTCATGTGAACATCTTTCACCTCAAAACCAGCTAAATACATCGCATTTGCCATTTCACGTTCCGAATTTGAACCTTTTTCACGAATAATTGCTGCTTTTGGACGTTGATTTTTGGGAGAAATATTTCCAACAACATCTGCTAATTTTCCAGTAAAATTTTCAGGAAAGGCAAATTGTAAAGGTTGGTTTTTAAAATTTTGATAACGGGCAGTTGCTTGGTTATTTGCGGTTTGTTTCTGGTCTAATAAATAAGAAGTTTTGTACCAAATATCTCTGGTTTCCCCAACATCAAAAGTGAAAATATCAGTATTGTTTTTGATGATTACTTTTCCTGAATTGGTTGCTTTTCCAATATTGATAATCTCAATACCATTTTCATTAAATTCCTTTTCAACAGTTGCGTCTGCCTGAAAAACCAATCCTGCATTTTCAGCAAAAAGTAGTTTTATAGCATCATTTTCATTCAAATTAGAAAGGTCAAATGCGGCTCCTAAATTCACTTCTGCAAAACACATTTCTAATAACGTGGTAATCAATCCTCCAGAGGCAACATCATGGCCACTTTTGATTTGGTCGTTTTTGACAAATTTTTGAAGTAAATTGAATGTTTTTTTAACGAAAGCAGCATTTTTCACATCAGGAGTATCGTTTCCAATCGTGTTTAAAATTTGGTTGAAAGAACTTCCTCCTAATTTATAAGCATCTTGAGAAAGGTTGATATAGTAAATAGTTCCACCATCAATTTGTAAAACAGGCTCTACAACTTTCGATATTTCATTACAATTTGCAGCAGCAGAAATAATTACTGTACCTGGAGAAATCACTTCTTCATTTGGATATTTTTGCTTCATAGAAAGTGAATCTTTCCCTGTTGGAACATTGATTCCCAATTCAATAGCAAATTCTGAAACTGCTTTAACTGCTTTGTATAATCTTGCATCTTCACCTTCATTTTTGCAAGGCCACATCCAGTTTGCTGACAATGAAACCGAATGCAATCCGTCTTTTAATGGTGCCCAAACAATGTTTGTTAAAGCTTCAGTAATGGCATTTCTACTGCCAGCTTCAGCATCAATCAATCCTGAAATTGGAGCGTGACCAATACTTGTGGCAATTCCTTCTTTTCCGTTATAATCCAAAGCCATCACACCCACATTATTCAATGGCAATTGCAAAGCACCCACACATTGTTGTTTGGCAACTTTTCCGCCAACACATCTATCAACTTTATTAGTCAACCAATCTTTGCAAGCAACTGCTTCTAACTGTAAAACTTGCGCTAAATAGTCATAGATTTTTTCTGATTGATACTTCGAATTTTTATAATTTCTGAAAACGGTTTTGTCAGTCATTACCGTTTTTGGAGAGGATCCAAACATGTCTTCAAGCGCCAAATCCATCGGTTTTTGATGATTGCTTTTGGATTCGAAAGTAAATCTTTGATTGTCAGTCACAGTTCCAACAGTATACATTGGCGAGCGTTCACGTGCTGCAATTTTTTGAAGGATTTCTATATTTTTTTCGGCAATCACTAATCCCATTCTTTCTTGAGATTCGTTGCCAATAATTTCTTTGGCTGATAATGTTGGATCACCAATTGGCAATGTGTCTAAATCAATATTTCCACCAGTTTCTTCTACCAATTCTGATAAGCAATTTAGGTGACCTCCAGCGCCATGATCGTGAATTGAAACGATAAAATTCTCTTCACTTTCCACCATTCCACGAATCGCATTTGCAGCACGTTTTTGCATTTCAGGATTGGAACGTTGCACAGCATTTAACTCAATTCCAGAGGCAAATGCTCCAGTATCTGCAGATGAAACTGCTGCACCACCCATTCCAATTCTATAATTTTCTCCACCTAAAATAACGATTTTATCTCCTTCTTTCGGACTGTCTTTGATGGCTTGAGTTGCTTTTCCATAACCAATTCCTCCAGCTTGCATAATGACTTTGTCGTAACCTAATTTTCTTGGTTTTACTGAAAAATTTTCTGAATTTTCATCGTGTTCAAACGTGAAAACTGAACCACAAATCAGAGGTTGACCAAATTTATTCCCAAAATCAGAAGCACCATTTGAAGCTTTGATTAAAATATTTATCGGAGTTTGATACAACCATTTTCTAGCTTCAAATTGTTGTTCCCAGGGTCTATCTTTTTCCAAACGAGAATACGAAGTCATATAAACAGCGGTTCCAGCCAAAGGAATCGATCCTTTTCCGCCTGCCAATCTGTCTCTGATTTCACCTCCTGAACCCGTTGCTGCACCGTTAAAAGGCTCAACCGTTGTCGGAAAATTATGCGTTTCTGCTTTCAAAGAGATTACAGAATCAAAATTTAAGGTTTGATAAAAATCAGGCTTGTCAGCTGATTTTGGTGCAAATTGGGTTACTTCAGGACCTTTGATGAAAGCAACATTGTCTTTGTAGGCAGAAACAATCTCATTTGGATGTTGTTTGGATGTTTCTTTAATCATCTTAAATAATGATATCGACTTTTCTTCTCCATCAATAACAAAAGTGCCATTAAAAATTTTGTGACGACAATGTTCTGAGTTTACTTGACTAAATCCAAAAACCTCAGAATCCGTGAGTTTTCTGCCAATTTTATTTGCAACATTCTCTAAATACTGAACTTCTTCATCACTTAATGACAATCCTTCTTGCTTATTATAAGTTGCTATATTTTCAATTTCTAAAATTGATTCAGGTTGAATATTTATCGAAAAAATAGTTTGATTCAATGATTTAAATTTTTCTGAAATCATTGGGTCAAAGTCAGAAAAATCAATAGTACATGCTGAAAATTCTTCAATTCTGATGATGTCAAAAATACCCATATTTTGAGTGATTTCAACAGCATTTGTGCTCCAAGGCGTAATCATTGCGGCTCTTGGGCCAACAAAAAAGGCGTCAATAGACGCCGCATTTATTTTAGGTTGATTTCCAAATAACCAAGTCAATTTTGAAATGGTTTCAGTTGAGAATTCTTGCGTTGTTTGAACCGCAAAAACGGTTGTTTTTTGATCGCCGAAGAAATGAATCATTGGTTGGTTTTAATTAAAAATAAAACGCAAATTTACTTTTTTTCAAATGATTATTTACTCATAAATTCACTGAAATTTAGGAGTTATTCACGATGTTTTGAACAAAATTTTATTTTATGAATTTAAATGTTTTAACGACGTTAGTGTTCTTTTTAAATTTTAAAAAGTACAATCCATTGATTAAATTTGAAATGTCAATCATTTTATTTTCAATAATTCCTTGTTGAATTATTTTTCCTAATGCATCGTAAATTTGATAGGAATCAACCTCAAAATCTGAATCAATTCTCAAAAAATTCACTGCAGGATTTGGATATACTTTTACAGTTATCAGCTTGTTTTGATTTAGTGATAAAACACCTGTTCCCCATTGATACCATAAATCATGGGTGACATTTGTGATATCTTCTGTCTGATTTTCTTGACCACCATTGCCATTATTAAAAATAATATTTATTGAAGTAATTCCAGTGAAAGTATGTTTATACCATTCGTTATCATGTGTTTGCATTGAAATCCCTGGCCAAGGGTTACTTGGTAAACTGCTATCTGGAGCAGCATTCCACCAATAAATTTTGGGTGTATTTAGCCAATTTGAAGGTGGCTTAAAATAAACTGTTATGTTAGGAATTTCCCCAATTGTATAAGTTTTGGTAATAATTTCTGATTTATTACTATCATTATCAATTGCAAAAGCCTTGAAAGTGGTGGTTTCTGAAATTGATTTATTGACTGATTTAATAGCTGAATTTGAGTTTATAGTTGGTGTAGATCCATCCAAAGTATAATAAATTATAGGATTAAGATCTTTTGAATCTTCTGCTGAAATGGTTATTTCAATCGCAGTTTTTGAATAGGAATTTTCGGGTGTAAAACTAACTTTTGGAGCAACATCTAAATTTTTTCCAACCCAGACATGTTGAATTTTTGATTTGGTCATGTTTCCTTGTATATCTGTGATTTCAACATAATAATCCACCAAAACTTCTGACAAACCTTGAATTTTTGCATAATACAAATTCGAAATGGAAGTAGGTAAAATAAAAAAATTTATTTCAGCGTCATTTGTAATATTTCCCATTGGAAAAACTTTTTCTGTCATTGAAACACTTTGCCAATTCTCGACACTTTCTCCCCCTAAATAAGTATCATTATCATTATTTTCAAGTGGATTTTTTCCGTCTTTGTCAACTCTGAATTTTAACTCAGCAGTTTGAATTCCGCTTACGTCATAGGCGAAAGTCCAAACTGTGAAATCTGCGCTATTTAAATGCTGTTTGTAGCCATAAGTTGGTCCAAAACCGATTTCACCGGGATTATAAGGGTATCTTTGAGGAATAAAAACGGAAGGCTTTGTATTATCTATATTTTGATTTGCATCAATTACTTCTTTGGCATAAGAAATGGCATTATTTGATGCAATTGTTGGCTTAACTTCCATGTCAATTGATTTGCCATAATACATATATCCACTGGTAAAACCGGGTAATAAGGCATTCCAAGCCAATGCTGATTTTTTAGAATTTGAAGTAGGATGAACAATATTTTCAATTGTTGAAATGCCTTCTAAATCTTCAGACATGATAACATAATTTTCGGCGGCTGTCAAAACTGCCCAATTTCGGGCATCTTCTGTCCAACCATTAGGATCAAACTCAAAATTTGAGGTAAATAAAGGCCACAACCAATTGATAAATTGGGGACTTCCCCAATCATTTTCGGCATTTATCCAAGAACCATCTTCAACTTTTACTAGTGAATTTTCAGGAGCTGGATTATCGAATAAAAATTGCTGAATCGTATTTGGAGTATAGCCTTTATTGGCGGCTGCATTTGTGAAGTTTCTCACAGCTTCTTGATAATAACTTGCTCCTCCACCCCAAGCATTGTCACCATCATGCGCTAATAAAACAATCGAAGGATGATTTGATTCAGAAAATGGGGCAATATGTGTATCAATATCTCCCGTACTTTGTTCAGAAAAACCATCTTTATAGCTCAATAAATCAGCCATTGGAACTACTGTAATCTTATATTCAATGCCAGTTTCAGGATTAACATACTTGGCTTTGTGCGCTTGATAAGAATATGGTGCTGCAAAAGCGCCTCCTCTTCCATCAATTTGACCACTCCACCAATTGATACCATTCGTTGATACCTTGTCTGCTTTGTTTGGTGGGTTCGAATTCACGCCTGAAGTTCCAAAATTCAAATTAGGATAATCGTTTAAAGTTCTTGCTAAATGACTATTCGCAACTATAGACCACTCAAAACCTTCTTCAACCAAAACCTGAATAATTCGTTCAGAAAATGAACATTCAGCAGGCCAATAGCCTTTGGAATAATTACTGGCAAAATTATTTTGAACAATATATCTATGTCCTTGAATTTCTTTTTTTAACACACGATCACTCACTAAAGGACTCAATACGTGGTGCCATGAAAAACCGGTAATATCCATTCTTGGAAAACCTCCTGAAGTTTTCCAATTTTGCGCTTCAATAATATTATTTTGCCAATTGTTGACATATCCCAAAGCGTTTTTTTCGGCCAACGAATTCATATTTTCAATTAAACAAGCACCATAATTTACTTGTGCTCCTGCATTCGAATGCTGTTTTATTGAATTAATAGCGTTTTTGGTTTCCCATTGGTAAGCATTTACTCTATCAGCTTTTCCAAAAATTTCTTCTAAATTATTTAAAGGATGAACCAATCTGTCAGCATAAACATTTCCGCCATTATTTTTTAAAAAATTTGATTCCCAAACTTTTTGATATTCAAAAGGATTAGTTAGACTTTTATCAGGCCAATAAATAGGTTGCTGTAGGTGCCATAAATAGGAGGTATGCACCTGTGAAATAATTTTTACAGACAAAAGTAAAAGCAAAGAAAAAATTATCTTTTTCATTGTAAAGTGTATTTTTTTAACACACTAAAGGTACTATTAACAATTATTCAATACAATAAGAAGATATGAAAATTACGAACACGTGTTCGTGGATGACTATTGAACTATAAAAAAACTTATTTTTTTATCAATTTTTTGGTGATTGAAAATTGATTTGAAGAAATTTTCACCAAATAAATTCCGGGTTTCAATGATGAAATATCTATTTGTGAATCTGTTGTATCAATTTTATCGGACAGCATTTGTTTTCCTAAAATTGAAGAAATTTGAACAGTTACAGTTTCAGTAGTTTTCAAATAAAGGGTATCGCCTTCTGCGGGATTTGGATAAAAAGTAAACTTATTTATTTCATTTAGAGAGATATTAAGTGTTCCCCATCTATCCTGTGGTTGTTGAGTTCCAGAAGGTGGATTTCCCCAAATTTTTGTTGCCAAAAAAGGATTGTCTATAAACGGATTTCTATTTCCTTGAGCATAGGTATTATTTAAATTTCCATGATAATTATTTCTTGTATCTTCAAATGAAGAAACAGGATCTTCTGCATTCCATTTAAGAAATAAATCAATCATATTGTCAGGAGTATTTGAATCACTACCAACACCAACTGCAGATGGCAAACAACGATCTCCATATCTCAAATACATATACATCATCATTCGTGCAATGTCACCTTTCCATTCGTCTCCAGGATACCAACCTCCAGATACATCACCAGAATTTCCAATGCCACTTGCAAATTTCTTACTTCCTCTTTGTCCATTGTACTGAACGTCAGAAGGTCTTAAATGATGGGCATCTGATCCTGGACCAGTTGTGCCTAAATTTGGATTTCCGATTGATTTTGGATAGGTATGTTCTCTATTCCAATCTCCATTATTTCCTCCATTATCATTAATTCCTCTTGTTTTGGATGTGGTTCCTGATGAACTATAACCATAAATTAGAATTACTTCAGATGAATTATTTGGGTTTACATCTGTTATTTTACAAACTTCCCAAATTTCAGAATATGATAAAAAGTTTTTGTGTGTGCTAATTATTTTGGCTGCTAAATCGTTTTTTAGGGCTATTCCATATTTAGTAAAATCAATTCCGATATAGTAGTTTTGTTGTGAAAATATAGAAACTGATAAAACAGTGAATAAAAGTATTAGAAATTTTTTCATTATTCTTTTATGAATTTTGCGGCAAAGATACCATTTTCAGTAAATATTTTTATAAAATAAATTCCTTTTGATAAAAATTGAACATCCAATTGCGTTGAAAGATTTTTAAAAGAAAGTACTTTTTTGCCAAGTGTATTGAAAATTTCTCCTGAAAAAATATTTTCAGTTGAAAAATTTTCAATTTTTAAGTATGATTTTACAGGATTAGGAGTTAGATATATTTTGAATTTTTCAAAAGAATTGATACTCAAAACAGAACTATGAGTTCCAATATCATCCACATTATCTTGAGGATACGTATCCCATTCATTATTGAGATCAAAAGTTTTATTTGGTTTTGAAACTCCAGTTTTTCTGCGCAATGTTTTGTTTAATGCGAAATTGGCACTTCCTCCATTATAGGTTCCAATAACATCTACTAAAACACCATCTTTGAACAATCCAACAGGATCATTTCCATTAAAATTGATAGGTGCTCCATAGTTATTTTCCTCTAAAACGGTTTGTAAAAAATCAGCTTCAGCTATTAATTTTTGAATATTTGAACTTCCATTGATAATGACATACACATCTTTTTTCAAAATAGTCCCTGATAATAGCAATTCATTCGACCAATCATCTCCATCAATACCCCCATTTGTTTGTCTCTTGATACTAAATCCATTCAAATCAATATCAGCCTCAGTATTATTAACAATTTCTAAGGCTTTGTTGTTTGATGAGCCTTCTACATATTCAGAGAAAAACAATTCGCTTGAGACTGCATTTTCAGCAGTTGTGCTTCCAATTGCTACAATTGAAAGTTCTGAAATATTATTTTTAGCGTCTTTTGCACGAATTTGAATATCATAGGAAGTGGATGCAGTTAAATTAGACACTGTAAAACTTGTTTCAGAAGTGGAGCCAATCAATACAGTATCTACAAAAATGTCATAAGAAGTAACAGCTGTATTATCAGTGGATGCATTCCAAGAAACCACAAAAGAGGTTGTTGTTTGATTGCTGAAACTTATGTTTGTTGGGATACTTGGTGCTTCAGTATCTTCCAAAGTTTTTATTAAAACAACATTACTTTGTCCTGATTTGTTATTTGCAATATCTTTCGCCAACACAGAAATTGAGTAATTTGTGTTAGAATTTAAACCCGTAATTGTTTTTGAAGTTTGAGCTGTATTTGTATATAAATTTCCATTGACAAAAATATCATAACTTGTTACAGCAACATTATCAGTAGCTGCTGACCAAGACAAATTCAAAGAAAAAGTAGTGATATTATTGGCAACTAAATTTGTTGGAACTGAAGGAACTTCAACATCTGAACTAGTATAAATTCCCCACAAATCCTCAGCTTCAGGCCCGCCCCAGATTCTGGTTGCCAAACGTGGATTATCGATAAAAGGATTTCTATTTCCTTGTGCTTCTGGATTGTTGGTATTTTCGTGATAGGTATTTCGTTGTTTTTCAAAATCAGAAACAGGGTCTTCAACATTCCATTTTAAGAATAAATCAATCATATCATCAGGGGTATTTGCACTGCTTCCTAAACCAACATTGGTAGGCAAACAACGATTTCCATAACGCATATACATATACATCATCATTCGTGCAATGTCACCTTTCCATTCGTCTCCAGGAAACCAACCTCCACTGGATACTCCAGAAGCTACGCCTATTCCATTGGCAAATTTGGTATTTCCTCTTGAGGAATTTTTTTGAAAATCAGAAGGTCTTAAATGATGAGCATCAGCTCCAGGACCAGCTTCGCCCAAATTGGGTGTTCCTAATGAGCGTGAATATACATGTTCGCGATTCCAATCGCCAACGGAACCTCCATTTAAATCGATTCCACGAAATTTATCATTTGTTACATCGCCATCTAACCCATTTTCCCAGCCATACATCAACAAAACTTGTGATGGATTTGTTGGATTTACATCTGTAGCTTTACTGGCATTCCAAATTTGGTCATAAAATAAAGTTCTTGTATGCGTATTGATAATTTTCACTGCCAATTCCTCTTTCAAAGTGACCCCTGTCAAATTCAAATTTACGTCGTTATAATATGCTTGTTGGGAAAATAGTTGCAATGAAAATACTAAAAATAATAAAAAAGCAAAACGAATATTCATTTTAAGAATTTTGGGTTAACGAAAAATCGTGTCCTTTTTCTAAGCAATTGTTTTACAAGAAAATCGTGTAAAACCTTATTTTTTTTCTAGTAGCGCCATATAAAATCCGTCAAAACCTGAAAGATGTGCGTAAATATTGCTATCTTTTACAAAAGTAAAACTTTTTCCAGCTTCGGATGTTAAGAAAAGGTCAACTTGTTGGCGATTTTCAGAAGGTAAAATAGAGCAAGTTGCATACACCATTTTGCCGCCGGGTTTTACCATTTTGGAGTAATTTTGTAGAATTTCTTGCTGTGTTTTTTTGATTTCATCAATAAATTCGGGTTGCAATTTCCACTTAGAATCTGGATTTCTGCGCAAAACTCCCAAACCAGAGCAAGGTGCATCAATCAGGACTCTATCTGCTTTTTCATGCAGTTTTTTGATGACTTTGGTAGAGTCAATCACACGCAAATCGATGTTATGCGCTTTGTTTCTGCGAGCTCTAATTTTTAATTTTTTGAGCTTACTTTCATAAATATCCATTGCAATGATTTGCCCTTTGTTTTGCATCAAAGCAGCCAAATGCAAGGTTTTTCCTCCTGCACCAGCACAAGCATCTACTACTTTCATCCCTGGTTCAACCTCTAAATATGCAGCTACCAATTGCGAAGAAGCATCTTGCACTTCAAACAAACCTTCGTGAAAAGATTCAGTGACAAAAACATTGGCTCTTTCCTCCAATTTTAATGCATTTGGGTAATTAGGAATAGGCTCTGTTTCGATGTTTTCAACTTTCAATTTTCGCTGCAACATTTCTTTGGTAGTGTTCAACGTATTGGTTCGTAAAACTACATCTGCTTGTTTGTTGAGGGCAGCAATTTCTTTAGTCCAAATTTCTTCGCCCAATTCTTGCACACCCAATTCATCCATCCAATCAGGAATGGATTCACGATATTTTCGGATTTTTGACAATTCGTCAAATTTCCCTTTGATTCTTCTCAAAGGCACGTCCCCAATTTGATTCCAATCAGGTAATGGAATTCCTCTCAAAACACACCACACAGAAAATAATCGCCAAATATTATCACGATCATAAGGTACTTTTACTTCGGCAATTTCAGCGTATAAACGGTTCCAACGAACGATGTCATAAATGGTTTCTGCCACAAATTTGCGGTCTCTTGCACCCCAACGTTTGTCTCTTTGCAAGGCTTTTTCAACAGCTTTGTCAGCATAAACGCCTTCATTAAAAATATCTCTGATGCTGTCTATAACTGCAAAGGTTAAGTTTCTGTGTAATCTCATGGTTTTAGTTAAACGGCAACAAAGTTACAAAATAGCTAGTTGAAGTTAATGTAAAAAAAGAAGGGAATTGTGAAAAGGGCAAAACACATTCATTAGGACAATTTAGAATCTTGATGGAATAATTAAAATGCAGAGAATTTGCACAATATGTAGGATAAGTGTGTAAGGAATATTATCAATAAAAAAATCGGATTATCTAAAGTTATAAAATCGGATTTTTTTATTGATTATAGTTTTATATGTAATTAATGAGTTTTGTTAAAATCCGCTTCCTAGCGCTGCAAGACTCTGTGCCTGTGCCTTTTTAGGAATCAAAATTAAATAGGTTTTTAATGCAGTTAAAGCAGCATATTTTCCGTAAGTACCTATCTTTTTGAAAGCTTCTTAACGTGTGATTTCTTCTGTGTTTTTATCTTGATTTTTTATGTGTATTGTATTTTTTAAGTGATTCAAATTATTCTAAAACTATTTTTTTGTTCAATTTGCCAGTAGCTGTTTCTAGCTGAATGATGTACATTCCTGTGGCTAATTTTGGCAATGAAATGTCTTTCACTCCACTTGAACTAAATGAAGTTTGCATCACTTGTTTTCCTAAAATGCTTTACATTTTTACATTCGCATTTCCTGATGGCAATCCTACTACTCTTAGAGTATTGTGGTTCATTGCATAGATATTGGTGTTTGTAAAGAAACATCATCAGTATTCAATACTCCTGAAGCTTTGGTGTGTAAAAAGAAAACTCCTGTTCCGTTTAAAGCATCATTCAAGGTTACTTTGTATGAAGAGTTTGCTTCGTCTAAACGAGTTATGGTGTTTGTCAATCTGTCTTCTAAAAATACTTTCAAATCATTTGGCAAGTTTAATGCTTCAGCAGTAAATGTGATTTCTTTTCCAGCAGCAGCTTTGATTCCCAGAGGAACAATCATCGTTTCCATTTCTGAAATTGGCAATGATTGTATTTGGAATTTTTTAGCTTCATTATTTTCTGCTAAATTGGTAAACACATCTTCTGAATTTTCAATTCCTCCAAAAGTTTCACCATCAAAACCATTGTCAAAACCTTTGGTAACATTATCTAAATAATACATTTTCGCAAATCTATTATTTGAACCATCTGTCATGTTTACTATGATTTCAGTTTTTGAGGTTTTTTGGAATGTACCTCCTTTAGAAGCTTGGTATGATTCTGCAATGTTTAGGTTTGTTCCGTTTGAAGATATTTCAAAAAATCCTTGAGTTGGAGCTAACACAAATGCATCAACAATAACTTTCGTTTCATAATTTTCGGTTGCTTGGTTCCAAACTCAAATAGTTTCTGAAACTAAATTTGCAGGTGTAGATGCTAAAACAGGAAAAGAACGTGAATTGCACAATGATTTGGCTTTGGATGTGATTACTTTTAAAGTAGCAAATAGCTATAAAACAAACTACGAAACCAAAGAAAATGACAGTAATAAGTTGATTCACAGAGCCTATTTCAAATCAAATGTGTTGATTGTATCAGATGCTATTTCTAAAGATTATTCTCAAATTGACACTTTCGTAATCTACATTTGTACAGAAGTTTTTGTGAAAGTTCTATTAGAAAACAAAGAATATGAACTTGCCATGGGCGAAACCATTTTGATTCCTGCAAGTATTAAAAAATTGGAGTTAGTGCCTGAAAAGAAATCTAAATTGTTAGAGGTTTATTTATAAAAAAAGTCCTGTATTTACAGGACTTTTTTTACATGTTCTTAAAATTATCTCTTATATAAAACCACTTTATACACTCCAGGAGTTGTTACCACTTGTTTTGTTGCAGGAGAATACGCATCAGGTTCACCTTCTTTTTTGGTGATTGTTTCAATTTCTTTTTCGGTTTCAAAAACGCGTCCAAAAACCCTCAATCGTGAGTTATGAAACGTTTCATCGCCATTTAACATTCTTGTTGAAATCCATTTTTCATTTTCATACGTTCCTTCAAAAACCTGTCCTATATACCCAATTTTATTTTTAATTTCAGAAGTAAAATACACAGATAAATTCATTCCAATGACAATAAATTCATTTTCATTTGTTTGAATGATGATTCCGAAAGAGGGTTCATTTGGCTTTTCATACATTACTTTTACTTTGTAATCACCCAAATAAAAATCGTTATAATTTTCAGTTCCTTCTTTTAAAACAGCAACCATTTTTCCTGTTCCTTGGTATTTTTTAATCAAATGTTGAACTTCATTTAACACTTCATACGACTTTGTAAATACAAAATTATTTGCAGCATCTTCAATTCCGAATGGAGAAAAACAAATGGCATCATGTTGTCCAAAAGCATAAAAAGCTCTTCCAACTTCTGCCTTTGATTCAGGAATCAAAAGAGGATTATCATCTCTGTGATACATGGAAACAATTTCTTTAAAATTATCCAAATAAATATCTGGAGATTGAATATCGATATCAGGAGCAGCAGCTTTCCAAATATCAATAACTCTTGAAACTGGCCCTCCATTTGGATACACTCCTGGCAAATCATCTGGTTTTTGAACAATCCAAGAATTTACCATCATTGGAAGATTGTACGCTGTTCTGCCAGCTTTTGCCACAGTATTAATGTAAGTTGCATATTGCCAAGTGGTAAAAATGGATTTAGATTCTGGGGTATTTCCAAAAACTTCTTTCCAAGTGCCAGCAATTTTGAAATTTGTTTTTGACCAAGCATTTTTTACAAAAGCATCTAAACTGTTTTTGTTTTTTTGAAGGTACGTAAGCAATTCTTTCGGAACTTTTTGCTCAAAAAGATTCAGTGATATTTCATTGTAATCAATGTCTTGAAACATGCCAACTTCATTTTGAGGCTGCACTAAAATAACTGTTTGGTTTGTGTCAACTTCTTTGATATGTTTCATTAAAACTGCAAATGCTTTTGCATCTGCAATTTTAGTTGCCTCACAAAAAGGAGATAAGGTTTCAATTTCCAATCCATCTTTCGTTTTCACTCTAAAAAAACGTTTGGTATCTTTTTTTACCCACATTGGTGCATAACTTGATTCGCCATTTTTCCAACTAGCAAACCATAATAAACAAACTTTGAGATTGTTTTCTTGGGCATTTTTCATGATTTCATTGACCAATGTAAAATCATAAACACCTTCTTCTGGTTCAAATTGTTCCCAAGCCAAAGTGACAAAAACCGAATTCAAATTCATTTTTTTGAGCTTAGGAAACAGTGGTTTCATAAACTCAACTGTGGATGCAGAAGAATTATGAATTTCGCCAGCAATCATCAAAAATGGTTTGTTATGAACCATTAATTGTGTCGCTTTTCCAACCTTTTTTAAATGTGGAATGTTATTTTGTGAATACGATTTGAATGAGAAAATTAGAACTAGAACAAGAATATTTAATGTTTTCATAAGTTTTAAATGAAATGTATGAATATTGATTTTTTTTGAAAAAAGTAAAGCTCATAATGAATGATGAGCTTTACTTATATTTATAGAATCAAAATGGATTTTTAATTAAAAAGTACTTTATAATTTCCAGTACCTTCTTTCGAAGTGATTTTCACAAAATAAAGGCCTTTTTTAGGAATGCTATTTTGAGAAATTTTCCCATTGATTGTTTCTTTTAAAATTTGAGCTCCTTTCAAATCAAATACATATAACGTGGCATTTTGCAACTCGTTAGTAAATTGAATGCGACCATCTTGTGAGATAAAAGCACGATTTGTTAGTTTTTCAAATGTATTGGTATTCAAAACAGAGGATGAAGCAATATAAACATTGTCATAATAAATTGATTTTGCTTCGCCAGCTGCAGGATACAACTGAATTTTAGTGATATTTTGACCTGCATAGGTTGATAAATCTAAGCTAACTTCATTCCAACCAGTTGCAGCATTTACATGATGTGCAGGATCAGAACCGCTAATTTGCACAAAACTTCCAGAAGTACTTAAATCCATTCTCAACTGCCAATTTGCAGCAGCATTAGGATTGTAAAATGAAATGAAAAATTTATCTCCAGTTTTCACAGTATAACCTGTTGGGAAAAACTGCGTTTCTTGCCAACCTGAAGCGCCCGTATTTTGAAGAACAATAACTTCCTGGATTTCCAGAAGTCTGAACGACATCAACGCCGGTCAACTGCCCTGCTAACCCTTCTTCAAAACTGGCAATAGGAGAACTTAATAGATCCTTAGATTTTATAGTGGAAACTGAATTTGCTACTTTTTCAATGTTTTGAGAGCCATAACCAACCACAACAATTTCCTCTAATTGACTGGAGTCTTCTTTTAATACAATCTCAAAAAAAGTTTCTTTTCCCACAACAACTTCGTTGTTTGAATACCCTAAAAAGGAAACTACGATAATGGAGGTTTCACTTTCTACATCCAAAATAAATTTTCCATTAAAATCGGTTTCTGTGCCTTTCAAAGTTCCTTTTATGACAATGCTTGCACCTGGTAAAGGATTTTTATTTTCATCAATAATAATTCCTGAAATCTTTATTTGTTGTGTATTTATAATCGAATTTGTTGAAATAGAGACTTCTTGATTTTTAGGTATTAAGATAATTTGTTTACCATTTAATGAAAATCCAATTTTTGTATTCGCAAATAATTTCTTTAAAACATCCGAAAGTTCTTCCTTAGTTGCTTTGATAGATACATTTTTTTTGTAATCTACATCCTTGTCTTTAAAAACAAATTTATAATCAGTTATCGATTCAATTTTATTAAAAACAGTTTCAAGACTTACGTTTTCATAATCTAACGAGACCAATGTTTTTTGTGCATAAGTCCCGTTAGCTTGAAGCTGAAATAGAGAAATCATTAACAATAATGTAGTAATTCTCATTTTTATATTGAGATTAAATAGAAGAGAATGGTGCGTTCTTTTCTTTATTACTTTTTTCATATTTTTGTGTTGAATTTTGGGTGATTGATTCATTTTGTCACCATTTTATATCGAAAGGTGCTGCAACATCTTTCGATTTTTTTGTTTTAAAAACAAAGTGACTTTTTAAAAATGTTTTTTTAGTTCATCTGATTTATTTTTTTACTTTGGTGATGAATATTTTATTTCCATTGATTTTATAATTGATAGGATGAATTTCATTGATTACTTCAAAAACTTGTTTAATGGTTTCTGTGTCAAAAGTTGCAGTAATCAATTCTTCTCCTAATGCTGTATCATTATTAAAAATTTCAACATTATAATATCTTTCCAGTTTTTTAATGATGCTATTAAATTTCATGTGTTTCATAATGATTTTTCCATCAATCCAAGCAGTATGAATCTCAATATCAGCTTTTTCAATATTGGTGGTTTGTAAATCTTTGCACCAATCTGCTTTAAAGCCAGGATTTAAATAAACCGCTTTTTTCGAATCGTATGCTAGTTCTGATGAATATAAACTCACGGAACCTTCCACCAAAACAGTTGAAATAGTTGCGTCTTCAGGATACGCACTGACGTTGAATTTAGTTCCTAAAACTCGTACATTTAATTGATTGCTATTCACGATAAATGGATGAGTTTCATCTTTTGCCACTTCAAAATATGCTTCTCCAGTTTCAATAAATACTTGACGATGTTGTCCTTTGATAAATCGCACAGGATATTTTAAAGAAGTTCCTGCATTTAAGGTTACTTTAGTGCCATCAGACAATAAAACAGCAAAACGTTTTCCGTAAGGAACTTTTAGTCTGTTGTATAATAATTTTTCGTTTTGATTTTTATTTTCATATACCAATTCATTTCCTTTTTGATTTCCAATTATATTTCCTTGGCTATCTTGAATGGTAAAAATGCCACTTTCATCAATTACCTTCACGTTTCCATTATCCAAAATCAGCGTTATTTTTTCAGATGGATTGAATTTTTTATCAATAGTTGATGTTGGATTGTTAAAATAAAAATAACTCACAGAAATTAGGACAATCACTGCAGCTGCATATTTCATGAACGTTTTCATCGTATGCAAACGAACCTCTTTTTTATCTTTTGATATAAATGCTAAAAGCTTTTTTTCTGATGCTTTGGTATCAAATTTTTTGGTGTTTAAATCAACTAAAAAGTTAACTTTTACAAAATTGGTAAAATGTTTTTTATGTTTTTCATCCTCGTGCAACCAATTTTCCAAGGCCTCCAATTCGTTCATTGAAGCTTGTTTATTCAGGTATTTGATGATGATATTTTGATGTTTTTTTGAAATCATGCATTGTTTAATATATTATGATAACGTTATAATTTTGACATACCCTAACTTTCTTTCTAAGTATTTTCTAATTTCGCACTAATAATTTTTTAATATTGTTGACCTTATAAAATGAAAACATATTTTTCAAATGATTTTGATTTAATAGCAGCTCTTAAAAAAGGAAATACAAATGGCTATTCTTTTTTAGTAAACTTTTACCATAAAAAATTGTGTGTTTATGCCTATAGTTTAACCAATGACAGGGATTTAGCCGAAGATATTGTGCAAAATGTATTCATGAGTATTTGGAATAATAGATTCAAATTGAAAGAAGATTTTGTCGTTAAAAGTTATTTATACAAATCTGTTTACAATGAATTTATTGATCAATATCGAAAAAATAAAGAAGTATTAAAACTCGATAAAAAATATATTGATGCCTTGGCGGAAGTGGTGGAAGAGGAAGATGAAATCTCATTGAATAAATTGGTAACTATTGTAAAAAGAGAAATTGAAAATTTACCCCCAAAATGCAAACAAATATTTTTATTAAGCAAAGAAGAAGGATTGACAAACGTAGAAATTGCTGAATATTTGAATGTTTCCATCAAATCTGTGGAGGCGCATATCACGAAAGCATTTGCAATTTTAAGAAGTGCAATTGGCAATAAAATTGATGGTGTGTTGTTTTTGCTTTTTGGCAAAAAAGGAGTTGTAAATTCATTCTAGACATATTTTTTTAAACTCCCAGATTCTCAAATTCGTGAAAATTTGTGGTATTAGTGTCTAAATAAATTGTAGAAAAAAAGATACTGTCAGTTCGAGTAATTCCAACTTTTTCGGTGGAATTGTATCGAGAACCCGCTCTGCAAAGTCTCCCGTCTTTGCAGCAGTGATAAAAAAATCAACTAATTTCTTTTCAGAGCTAAAACCTCAATCTTCTTCAAAAGGAATTACTTCATAGTTTCTAATATTTCATTAAAGGAAATTTTTGAAACAATCAAATGTTTCTTTAAAATAGTTGTATAATCATAATAGGATTTATTTCATAACCTGAATAGTTATTTCAGGACGGGTCAAGGACGGGTCATCAAGCAGGTTATAGCCTAGGTATAGCGTACTTATAGCGTATTATCTTCAATGATGCTATTAGGATATTATTGTAATGACTGTATCATGATAAGTAATGCAATTCAACACCAAAACATGGAATCTCATAAATCTTCAAGTCAACTAAATTTGCAATGCTCCTTCAGATGTTTGATATTTGCTTTTAAAAAATAAAATAGGTTTCAAAAGGTAAAATTTCATTTATAAACTTTGAACCCAAAACATTGAATCTCGAACAAAAAGCATGCGAAATCTCAACAATCCCATCACCTATATCAACGGCATGAGCGTTCAAAGAGCCACGTTGTTATATACGGAATTGGGAATCAAAACCTGTCATGATTTATTGCATTTTTTCCCTTTTCGATATATTGATAAAACCCAATTTTACCAAATCAATCAATTGCAACCCAACAGTGCAGAGGTGCAAATTGTTGGAAAAATCACCCAATTAAAAACGGTTGCGCAAACCAAAGGAAGTAGGTTAGTGGCTACATTTCATGATGCAACTGGCATAATGGAGTTGGTTTGGTTCAAAGGACAAAAATGGATTAAAGATGTTTTGAAAATCAATGAACCATACGTGATTTATGGAAAATTAAATCATTTCAACGGATTGTATAGCATGCCTCATCCAGAGATGCAATTAGTTTCTGAATACAAAAAAACACTGCAATCAACGATGCAGCCTGTCTATTCATCAACCGAAAAGTTGGTAAATGCAGGTATCAGCAACAAAATAATTCGGACTTATATCGAAAATTTATTCAAACAATTTTACGGTGGCATTCAAGAAACATTGTCTTTAGAAATCATCAACGAATTTCAATTGATTTCAAAAAAAGAGGCGTTATTGAATGTTCATTTTCCTAAAAGCCATGAATTACTTGCCAAAGCGCAATTCCGACTGAAATTTGAAGAATTGTTTTTTATCCAATTGCAGTTGGTTAGAAAAAATCTCATCAATAAAACCAACATCAAAGGGATTGTTTTCAAAAATGTTGGTGCAGCTTTCAATGATTTTTATGAACATCATTTGCCTTTTCAATTGACAAATGCGCAAAAAAGAGTCATCAAAGAAATTAGAAAAGATGTTGCCTCAGGAATTCACATGAACAGATTGTTACAAGGTGATGTGGGTTCAGGGAAAACAATTGTGGCTTTATTAACCATGTTATTCGCAATTGACAACGGGTTTCAGGCTACATTAATGGCGCCAACTGAGATTTTAGCAAACCAACATTTTAACGCAATTTCTGAGTTATTGAAAGGAGTCAACATTTCTGTGGAATTGTTAACAGGTTCAACCAAACCTAAAAAAAGGAAAGTTATTCATGAAGCATTGGAAGATGGTTCTTTAAAAATTTTAGTAGGAACACATGCGTTGCTCGAAGAAAAAGTGATGTTTGATAATCTAGGAATTGCCATAATTGATGAGCAACATCGATTTGGAGTTGCACAACGTTCGAAATTGTGGATGAAGAATAGAAAAAGCCTCCCTTTTGGGGAGGTTGGAGGAGCTTCTCTTCCTCCACACATTCTCGTCATGACAGCAACACCAATTCCAAGAACTTTGGCAATGTCTGTGTATGGTGATTTGGATATTTCTGTGATTGACGAATTACCTCCTGGCAGAAAAGAAACTAAAACGGTACATCGTTTTGATAGTCAACGGTTGTCAGTACTGAAATTTATGAAAGATGAAATTGCCAAAGGCAGACAAGTATATATAGTGTATCCTTTGATTGAAGAATCTAAAGTATTGGATTATAAAGATTTAATGGACGGTTTTGACGGTCTTTCTCGTGAATTTCCAATGCCACAATATCAAATTAGTATTGTGCATGGACAAATGAAAGCTGAAAAGAAAGACTTTGAAATGCAACGATTTGTAAAAGGGGAAACACAAATTATGGTAGCAACCACAGTGATTGAAGTAGGTGTAAATGTGCCCAATGCAAGTGTTATGATTATTGAAAGTGCAGAACGTTTTGGACTTAGTCAATTGCATCAATTAAGAGGAAGAGTTGGAAGAGGTGCAGATCAAAGTTATTGTATTTTAATGACAGGAGTCAAACTGTCTGATGAAGCAAAAACTCGTATCAAAACAATGGTAAGCACCTCTGATGGATTTAAAATAGCAGAAGTAGATTTGAAATTAAGAGGTCCTGGGAATCTCATGGGAACACAGCAAAGTGGCGTTTTGAACTTAAAAATTGCAAATATTTTGAAGGACTCAAAAATTTTAATTGCGGCAAGAAAAAAAGCTATTGAGTTGTTGAGTAAAGATCCAAATTTATCAAAGGAGGAAAATGCACTCATCAAAATTGCTTTTACCGAAATGACAAAAACTTCTAAAATTTGGAGTCAAATCTCTTAAAATCACCGACCAAAAACCAAAATCAAAAACCAAAAACTCAACACTAAAAATCTCAAAATTCAAAACTCAACAATTACAACTCTCTCCCCAACAATCGTTTTGCGGCCAAAAATGGTGAAGTTTTTCCATTTTCTAATTGGTGAATTTCTTCAGAAAGGGCTTTTTGAACTTTAGGATTTTGATAAAATGAATCCTTTAATTGTTGTTCAATGGTGGATAGTAACCAAAATTTATTTTGTTCATTTCGCTTTTGTTGAAAAAACCCTGATGATTTTACCATCAAAATATATTCCTGAATCATAGCATCAACTTGAGTAATTCCACTATTTTCTATGGCGCTAGTTGTGAGTACTTTAGGTTGCCATTTGCTGTCTTTTAATGGATACAAATGCAAGGCTCTATCAAAAGCAGCTTGCGCAATTTTGGCATTTCTTTCATTGCCTTTATCAGCTTTGTTGATGACAATTGCATCAGCCATTTCAATTATTCCACGTTTGATGCCTTGCAATTCATCACCAGCACCAGCCAATTGCAACAACAAAAAGAAATCAACCATAGAATGTACCACAGTTTCTGACTGCCCAACTCCAACTGTTTCAATTATAATGGTATCAAATCCAGCAGCTTCGCAAAGAATGATACTTTCACGGGTTTTTTGTGCAACACCACCCAAAGAAGTTCCTGCAGGTGAAGGTCTTATAAACGCATTTTTGTCTGTGACTAACTGTTCCATTCGTGTTTTATCACCCAAAATACTGCCTTTATTCACAGAACTGCTTGGGTCAACTGCCAACACAGCGACTTTTTTTCCTTGGCTAGTAAGTTGTTTTCCAAATACTTCTATGAAAGTACTTTTTCCTACACCTGGAACACCTGTAATACCAATTCTGACAGAATTATTTGCTAAAGGCAAGCAGCGTTCTATGATTTCGTTTGCTTTTTCTTGATGTTTTGGATGCGTACTTTCAACCAAAGTAATGGCTTTGCTTAAAAAAGGAATATTCCCTTTAAAGATATTTTCTACAAATTCATCGACAGAATTTTTAGTGGCTCTGAATTGTTTAATCTTTGCAGCACTCAAAGAATTCATCGTTTTTGGTTGAGAAACACCCGGTATTTCATGAAGTGCAGATGGATTTTTAGCCATATTTATAAAATATGAGTAAATTTAGAAATAAAATTTCACTCATTTCGAAACAGAAGAAAAAATGTGTTTTTTTAATTATCAAACTTCTAATAGTTTTCCATTTCTATATTCTTCTGAAAGTGCCTATCTTTAGCCCCTGAAATCAGGTATTTTTTAAATGGAACGTTACAAAGAAAATCAACTCAAAATATACAATTCTCTTTCTAAACAAAAAGAAAATTTCAAACCCATCACAGAAGGCTATGTTGGCATGTACGTTTGTGGACCAACAGTTTACAGCAACGCACATTTGGGAAATGTAAGAACGTTTATGTTTTTTGATGTAGTGTTCAGATACCTTTTACATTTGGGTTACAAAGTGCGTTATGTTCGAAATATTACAGATGCAGGACATTTGGAAAATGACGCTGATGAAGGCGAAGATCGTATTGCAAAAAAAGCACGTTTAGAGCAAATTGAACCTATGGAAGTGGTTCAATTGTACACAGTTGATTTTCACAATGTATTGAAAAATTACAACTTTTTACCACCAAGTATTGAGCCAACAGCCACAGGTCATATTGTAGAACAAATAGAAATGATCAAAGATATTTTGGCGAAAGGTTTTGCGTATGAAGTAAATGGCTCAGTATATTTTGATGTTTTTGAATACAACAAAAAAGGAAATTACGGTATTTTATCTGGACGAAAAATAGAAGATTTAATTCACAATACACGTGCTTTGGATGGTCAATCTGATAAGAAAAATCCGCAAGATTTTGCTCTTTGGAAAAAAGCAGAAGAACGTCACATTATGCGTTGGCCTTCTCCTTGGAGTGATGGTTTTCCAGGTTGGCATTTGGAATGTTCAGTGATGAGTACCAAATATTTAGGCGAACAATTTGACATTCATGGTGGAGGAATGGATTTAAAATTCCCACATCACGAATGCGAAATTGCACAATCGCAAACGTGCAGTGGCATCAAACCTGTGAATTATTGGATGCATACAAATATGCTTTTATTAAACAGTCAAAAAATGGCAAAATCTACAGGGAATTTCATTTTACCAAACGAAATTTTGACCGGTGAAAACAGCATTTTGCCAAAACCATTTTCGGCAAGTGTGGTGCGTTTTTTTAACATGCAAGCCAATTATAGAAGCATTTTAGATTTTTCTGGCGAAGCATTAGAAGCAGCTGAAAAAGGGCATGCAAAATTGATGGAAGCTGTCTCGTTTTTAGATAAAATAGAAGCTGGAAATTCCTCAACTTTTGATGTTCAATTATGGAAATCAAGTTGTTATGCAGCAATGAATGATGATTTCAATACACCAATTCTCATTGCTAATTTGTTTGAAGCAGTGAAATTCATCAACCAAATAAAAGAACAAAAAGCGACCATTACCAAAGAAGATTTGTTAGTTTTAAAAGAAACTATGAATGCTTTTGTTTTTGATGTTTTAGGATTGTTGAATGAAACTTCTCAAGAAAATTCAAATAAAATAAATGGTGTTATAGAATTACTTATCAAATTGAGAAAAGAAGCCAGAGACAACAAAGATTGGGCTTTGTCAGATCAAATTCGTGATGAATTAGTAGCCTTGGGAATTCAGTTAAAAGATGGGAGAGAAGGGACTACTTTTACAGTGAATTAATGAGAAAATGTAATAATGAATAAATGACGAACTCAAATACTAAAACTAAAAACTCAGCACTAAAAACTCAATACTTTAAACAGATTCTCATTTTTCCATTCGTGTTTTTAGTTCGATTTTATCAAGTAGCGATTTCGCCTTTAACACCTTCAACTTGCAGATACAGCCCAACTTGTTCACATTATACATTAGAAGCTCTGAAAAAACACGGACTTTTTTTTGGTGTATGGTTGGCAATCAAACGAATTTTTAGTTGCCATCCTTGGGGAGGCAGTGGTTATGACCCAGTTCCTGAAAAGAAAATACATAAACGTTGAATTATCGCACTTTCTTATTTGAAGATACGAATAGCTTCACTAAGTTTGCATACATAAAAATAACAATACAATGAACTATTTAGCAATCACTTGGGATCCTTCTTTAGGCATCAATCTTGGTTTTTTCACCATTCGTTGGTACAGTTTGATGTTTGTAACTGCTTTTTTATTGGGTTTACATTTGATGAAAAAAATCTATATCAAAGACGGAATTCCTGTTGAAAAGTTAGATACTTTATTCATGTACACTTTCATTTCTATGTTGATTGGAATGCGTTTGGGAGATGTATTTTTTTACAGTTGGGATTATTACCAAAATCATTTATTGGAAATTATTTTACCTTTCAAACAACGCGAAGGTGCAACAGCGTTATTTGGGTTGATTAAAGGTTGGGAATTTACTGGATTCACAGGATTTGCAAGTCATGGTGCGGCCATTACCATTATTTTTGCTATGTATTTATATGCAAAAAAACACCTGCAAAAACCATGGTTATTTATTTTAGATAGATTGGCTATTATGGTTGCTTTGGCTGGTTTTTTTATTCGTTTTGGCAATTTTTTCAACTCAGAAATTTACGGAAAAGAGACCAATTCAAATTTTGGTGTCATTTTCAAAGCCAATGGTGAAGATTTTGCGAGGCATCCAACCCAATTATATGAAGCATTTAGTTATTTAGCATTGTTTTTTGTGATGTGGTATTTGTATTGGAAGACTGATAAAAAACAACAACTAGGCTATTTATTTGGACTTTTCATGTTGGTTTTATGGACTTTAAGATTTGTCATTGAATTCCTGAAAGTAGAACAAGCTACTGGAAGAGAAGAAGGATTTTTTAATCTTTTTAATACAGGACAAGTGTTGAGCATTCCACTAATTCTTGTTGGACTTTGGTTGATGTTTAGAAAAATTAAAAAAGCAGTTTAAATTTTGTTAGAAAAATTAAAATTACGTTGGAAAATATCAAGTAATTGGGATATCATTGCAATTATTTTCGTGTTTGCAATCAATGGATCATTTGCAACTTGGGTCGTAAAACCAGTAACTTCTTTTTTTGGAATTTCCTTAGAAACAATGTCTCCTTGGATTTACTGGCCGCTAAGAATTGCATTGATTTTTCCAATTTATCAATCATTGTTGCCAATTGTTGGTTGGTTTTTTGGACAGTTTCAATTCTTTTGGGCTTTTGAAAAAAAGTTTTTAAGCAGATTGGGTTTGGGTTTTTTATTTAAAAATAATTAATTATGAATTACGAAATACAAATTATTGCTATTAAACTTTCAAACTTTGATGTTTTGAGTGATGAATCAAATAAGTATAAATCCACATAATGGTAAAAGTTGGCACTACATCAGTAAAAGGTATGATTTCCTCAATAAAACTGATTATACCTGCGATTTTACCTTTCATTCCAGAATACATTTTGGTCATGATAAAACCGGAAAGTGGTGCCCAAAAAACATCAATAAAAGGAATCAATCCTACCAAATCCAATAAAATACTCAACAATAATTTTTGAAATTTTTTATCCATAGCTTTGCTTACCTTAAAAAAGGAAATAATATGTTTGCTAAAAGTAACTATTCAGTATGAATTTTACAGAATTCACCTCAAAAATTAATATTATAAAAAAAGCCACTTTAGGCGGTTTAGATGCACAGTTTTTATTAGCTCCAAGACTTCGTTTGCAATATGATGCCCAAAAAATTGCAGCAAATAATCCTCGCAAAGCAGCTGTAATGGCCTTGTTTTATCCTGATGAATTCCAAAAAACCACATTTTTACTTACTCAAAGAGCCGCTTACAAGGGGATTCATTCATCACAAATAAGTTTTCCAGGAGGTAAATTTGAACAGCAAGACAAGAATTTGTCAAATACTGCTTTGCGAGAAACTTTTGAAGAAGTAGGTGTTTTTCCTGATTCTATAAAAATTTTTAAAGAATTGACAGATGTATATATTCCTCCAAGTAATTTTTTAGCAACGCCATTTTTGGGGTTTATGGAACGAAAACCAAAGTTCATTTTAAATCACGAAGTTTCAAAAACAATTGAACTATTATTGAGTGATTTGTTGGATGAAAATAACATCACTTCTGCAATTTTAGATACTTCTTACATGAAAAAAGTAGAGGTTCCGTGTTTTAAAATTCAAGACTGTATTATTTGGGGAGCAACAGCCATGATGTTATCTGAAATTAAAGAACTCTTTAGGGAGTAAATTCTCAAATTGTTTTGTATTTTTGTGAGTTACTAATTTTAAAAATCATTTTTTAATGCCTTTATTTAAAAGGAATCCTTTTGGACATTATTTATTTCTAAAAAAATGGCTTATCAGAGTTTTTGGGGTAATTTCTCACGGTAGATATCGAAAATTTAATAATTTACAGATTGATGGCTCTGAAATAATTAGAAGTCTTCCTGATAAAAATGTATTATTTATTTCCAATCATCAAACGTATTTTGCAGATGTTGCAGCGATGTTTCATGTGTTTAATGCTTCATTAAGTGGAAGAGATGATAACATCAAAAATATTGGTTATATCTGGAATCCCAAGCTGAATATTTATTATGTTGCTGCAGGAGAAACTATGCGTGCTGGACTTTTACCAAAAATATTTGCGTATGCAGGCTCTGTTTCTATTGATAGAACTTGGAGAAGTGAAGGAAAAGATGTCAACAGACAAGTAAAAAATTCTGATATTTCAAATATTGGAAAAGCCTTGAAAGATGGTTGGGTAATTACATTTCCCCAAGGGACAACTACGCCTTTTAAACCTATTAGAAGAGGAACAGCGCATATCATCAAAACGTTTAAACCTGTTGTAGTGCCTATTGTTATTGATGGTTTTAGACGTTCATTTGACAAAAAAGGACTAAATATCAAAAAACGAAACGTATTGCAATCTATGGTGATAAAACCGCCTTTGGAAATTGATTATGAGAATGAAGATGTTGCGGACATTATCAAAAAAATAGAATTTGCTATTGAACAACATCCTTCCTTTTTAAAAGTTTTGTCGGCTAAAGAAGCTGAAGAATTTTTAAGAGAAGAGGAAGAATTAAACAAACAACGAACTTTCTGGAATTCGTAGTGATGTTTTCCTGCAAGATTCACTGTAACGTTTGGTTGCTCTGTCGTTTTTGTACATAATGTTTAAAATTATGTAGCCTTTTTTTAGGACTGGTCATAATGCATTACAACGTTTTTGTATAAATAAAGTTGCGTGGTTAGTAAATTTGTTTATTAATATCTATTGTCTTTTGATTCTGCTTGGTGTTTCCAAATTTGCTGTTAGTAGCAATTTTGTTTTTTAACTCAGTTCTTTGTTGGTAGCCGTTTTCATTCAATCGATTTATTATTTCTATTAAAAGTTCCAAGTTAAATTTACTAAAAAAAACATTGGCAATAGATTACTTCTAAATATTGTCGTAGATATGTCGGAAGTTTGAAATTGCTCAAAGTTCTTTTCATTAGTTAGGTTTCTAGTAATAAAACTTATTTCCCATTTTTTGCTTTTTGGTTTATGTCTTAACGTTGCATCCAAAAAGAAAAACTGTTCTTCAGATTGTTTAGTATTAGGAATGTAGTAGTCAGATGAAACTATAAAAGACCATCTTTCATTAGTTTTTAAAATAGCTTTAAAAGTATATTGCCAAGATTTATTTGTAAATGATGCTTGATTTTCACTTTTTGAATTGGAATATTGATAAGTAAATGTATTTTCAAAATTGATAAAAATATCAAACGCTGTTTTCCAAAAAAATGAATTGCTTAAAAATTGATTTTGATTTTGTCTTAAATCAGAATTATTTACCACATTTCTAAAGTTTGAAATTGAATAATTGCTTGTTAATTTTAAGGTAGATTCAATAAAAGGAATATATTTTGATATTTGTATATTCATATTCCAATTGCTATTGTCTTGTGGTAGAAAAAAATATTCTATTTGCGTGGTGTCTTCTGTTATGTTTTGATTGGTGAATATGTTTCCTGTTAACTTTAGGTAACTTATGTTTGCAATAAATTGAAACTGATTATATAAATCATTATTAAAATATAACAAACTATATCTTTGACTGCTTTGTAATTCTAAACTTGGTAAATTATTTATAGTAGTTCTGTTATTGATTAAGACTTTATTTGAGAAAAAATATTGTTCTGAGTTGGTATTTTGATTATAGCCTAAATTAAAAGATAAAAAGGAAATTGAATTCAATTTATACTTTAAGTTTAAAGTAGGTTCAAAAATAAAATCGCTTGTAGCTTCTTCCAATTTTTCTGTATTTTGTTTCAATTTTTGACTTAAAACACGAATAGAATATGATGGTGAAATTTGCCAATTTCCTCTATTAAAATTATACACACCTCTATTAAAAATATTAGTTTTAGTATAATAAAAATTGTTTTCAGAAATTGTTTGCATTGAATTAAACAATCTTGAAGTAAAAGGTGAGGAATTTAAAAAACATTTGTCTTGTTTTTATCCGCATTTTGTATTTTTTGCAATGCAACATACAATGGGTTTGATATTTGCATTAAATCTTTTCGCTTTACATGTTTATAAATCATCGTAGTTTCTGGTCTTGCATGTCTTGATCCTTTGCGAGGTCAGAAGACCATCGAAAAACAAGGTTTTATAATCTAAGACTTTGCGAAACTTTGAGGCATAGCTATTACACGAAATCCATAAAGTTGTATAATAATATATTGTTTTTCAATCATTTCTATTTAAATGATAAAAGCCCCAAATTTGGGGCTTTTATTGTTTTAAAATCAACTTAAAATTAATTTTGTACTTTGTTTTTAAACTGATCAAACTTATCAGATTCTTTTTTAGGCCAGCTGTTATTTGAAGTATCAACATCAGCAGTTTCTAAATCAGGGTCTACAACAATACTAACAATTTCTTGTGTTGAAGCAAACACTCTTTTCACTGAATTGTCATCTCTCATCCATATTTGAGCAGGAAAAGTTTGTTTTTCTTTTGTGCCATCTGCATACGTTAATTCAACAATGATTGGCATTACCAATCCTCCTGGTTTTTCAAATTCTACTGAATAAATAAATGAAGGCACTTCTTTTCCATCTGCATGATTTTCCATCACTTTTGGATTCGCATCTTCTTTAACATCTGTGATATAAACCAATTCACCCAAACTATCAAAGTACTCTTTGTATTGCGATTTTAATTTGGTAACTCTTTCATTTGGTTTGTTTGTTAAATATAAAGGTTTTACCTCTTTAATCCCAATATCAGATGCTTCTGTTGTATAAAACCAACCTCTAAAAAACCAATCTAAATCCATTGCTGAAGCATCTTCCATTGATCTGAAGAAATCCTCTGGAGTTGGGTGTTTAAACATCCATCTTTGAGCATAGGTTCTAAATGCATGGTCAAATAATTCAGGACCCATAATAGTTTGACGCAACATGTATAATCCTGCTGCTGGCTTTGTGTAAGCATTTGGCCCAAATTGTTTTACATAATCTCCTTGAGCCATGATTGGTGAAATATTGTTTTGATCACCACCCATATAACCCACAATATCTTTTGGTAAATTTCCTGTATTGAAATTTGGATCATATTTTAGTTCTGCTAAAATTTCAACAAAAGAATTCAAACCTTCATCCATCCAAGTCCATTGTCTCTCATCCGAATTTACGATCATTGGGAAAAAGTTGTGACCAACTTCGTGCGTAATTACGCCAATCATACCGTTTTTAGTTCTTTCAGAATACGTTCCGTCTGGATCAGGACGACCATAATTGAAACAAATCATTGGATATTCCATTCCCTGTCTGTCAGCATGAACTGAAACTGCTTTTGGATAAGGATAATCAAACGTTAATTTTGAATATTCTTGTAATGTGTTTGCAACAACTCTCGTTGAATGTTGCTCCCACAAAGGGTTTCCTTCTTTTGGATACAAAGAAGTTGCCATTACTGTTTTTCCGTTTATGCTTACAGCCATTGCATCCCAAATGTATTTTCTTGAGGTTGCAAAAGCAAAATCACGCACGTTTGTTGCTTTGTAATACCAAGTTTTGTTGGTTGTTGCACGACCTTTTTCGTTTTTTTCTGCTTCTGCTTGCGTTACAATGATTACAGGATTATTGAACGATTTTCTTGCTTGTTCATAACGACTACGTTGTTCTTTCGTTAAAACATCTTTTTCATTTTGCAATTCGCCAGTTGCTTCCATGATATGATCTGAAGGAACAGTGATTTTAACGTCATAATCTCCAAATTCTAAGGCAAATTCACTTCGTCCCCAAAATTGCATATTTTGCCATCCTTCAACATTGTTATAGACACACAATCTTGGAAAAAATTGGGCAATGGTATAATTGTTGTTTCCATCAGGAAAATCCTCAAAACCAGAACGTCCTCCATCTTTCACAGAATTGTTTATTTTATAGTTCCATTGAATACTGAAATTGAATTTTTCACCTGGAGCCAATGGTTTTGGTAAGTTGATTCGCATCATTGTCCAGTTGATTAAATAAGATAAAGGTTTGCCTTCTGCATTTAAAACTTTTTCAATGTTAAATCCGAAACTTTTGCCTTCTTTCATGAAGTTTTTCTTGAAATCTTCTGGAGTTAAAAAAGCAGCAGCAGCATTTGATTGCGCTAATGGTGTTTTAGAATCGTCAGCTCTCATATTTTGATCAAGCTGAATCCATAAATAGTCTAAATTGTCTTTAGAGTTGTTGTGATACGTGATTTTTTCTTCACCATAAATTTTGTTAGTACTTTCTTCTAAACGAATGTTCATCACATAATCTACTTTTTGTTGAGAATATTGATGTCCAGGAGCTCCTGAAGCAGTGTGTTGGTCATTGGGTGTTGCCAACAAATCTTTCATTTGACGAAACTTATTTTCGTCGGTGTGACCTTTTTGAGTTACTTTTTTTTCCTTGGTTTCTTGTGCTAGAAAAGCATTTGAGATTAAGAAAAAAGAAAAAAGTAATAAAGAAATTTTTTTCATTTGTATTGATTTGATTTTTTTTAAATTTAGTCAACTAAAGTAACAATTCGCTTTAAATACAAGGAACATATGTTAAAAATTTAACAAACCTTTATCAAAAAAAAACACTATTTGAAAATAGTGCTTTTATTTTAGGTGTTTTACTGATTTTATCCTTTAATTTCTTTTTTGAATTTATCGAATTTATCAGTTTTTTGAGCAGGAAAACTATTGTTACTTGTATCAACATCGGCAGTTTCTAAATCAGGATCAATCACAATACTTTCTAATTCTTTTTCAGAAATAAATACTTTGGTAACTTCACTATCATTATATCTCCAGATTTGTGCTGGATATATTTTGCGTTCTTTACTGCCGTCTTTATAAGTAAACTCGGCAATAATTGGCATTACCAAACCTCCAGGTTTATTGTAAGTAATTTCATAATGATATTTTGATTGTTTTTCAACAAAACCCAATCCCTCGGAGGTATCTTCAATAAAGTTTACAGTATCTAAATCTTTTTTAGAATAGAATTTTTTAACACCTTTAATGCCAATATCAGTAACATCCGTAGTGAAAAACCAACCTCTCCAAAACCAATCTAAATCTACGCCCGAAGCGTCTTCCATCGTTCTAAAAAAATCTTCAGGGGATGGTCTTTTAAACATCCATCTTTGTGAATAGGTTTTGAATGCGTGGTCAAACAATTCATTGCCCATCACAGTTTCTCTTAATATCCAAAGAGCTGTTGCTGGTTTGCCATAAGCATTGTTTCCAAAACTATACACATTGTCACCTTTTGACATGATTGGAGCAATTCTTGACTGATCTCCATTCATATAATTCACTATATTTTTGGGCAGTCCTCTTGACATTGGGAAATTTGGGTCGTAAGCCAATTCTGCTAACATTTCTAAATAAGAGTTCAATCCTTCGTCCATCCAAGTCCATTGTCTTTCATCCGAATTTACAATCATTGGAAAGAAATTGTGACCAACTTCGTGAATAACTACTTTGATCATAGTATATTTTACCCTGTCAGAATAGGTTCCATCAGGATTTGGTCTTCCTGGATTGAAACAAATCTGTGGATATTCCATGCCCATTTGTCCATCAACAGAAATTGCTTTGTGATAAGGATAATCGAAAGTGTATTGAGAATAGGTTTTTAAGGTTTGAGCAACTGCTCTCGTAGAATGATCACCATACAAAGGATTTGCTTCTTTCGAATATAATGAATATGCCATCACTGTTTTTCCGTTAATATCAACTGCCATTCCATCCCAAATAAATTTTCTTGAGGTTGCAAAAGCATAATCTCTGACGTTTTCAGCAAAAAATTTCCATGTTTTTGTTTTTGTTGCGCGTGTTTTTTCGTTTTTGGTAGCTTCCTCTTGCGTTCTAATAATTACTGGATTGTCAAAACTTTTTTTAGCATCAGCCAATCTTTTTAATTCTGTTTTTGACAAAACTTCTTTTTCGTTTTGCAAAATTCCTGTTGCACCTAGCATGTGGTCTTCCGGAACTGTGATGTTTACTGTAAAATCTCCAAATTCAAGGGCAAATTCACTTCGTCCCCAAAATTGATCATTTTGCCATCCTTCAACATCATCATACACGCACATTCTTGGATAAAATTGTGCAATTACGTAATTGTTATTTCCATCTACGGGAAAATGTTCATAGCCTGATCTTCCACCATCTTCTCTGTGATTATTGATGTTATACCACCATTTTACATTGAATTTGAACGTTTCCCCAGCGGCCAATGGTTTTGTTAAATTGATACGCATCATAGTTTGATTGATGGTGTAAGAAAGCGGAGAACCATCAATATTTGTAATACTCATGATGTTAAAACCTCCGTCAAAATTGTTCTTAGGTAGTGATTTTTCGTACCGTACTTTACTGAGTTTTTGGGGAACTTTGTCAGGATTGATATCTGGTGTTTTTGAATTTTTCGCACGCATATTTTGGTCTAATTGCATCCATAAAAATTCTAAATTATCATCAGAATTATTGTGATAAGTAATGGTTTCAGCACCTGTGATTTTTTGTTTTTCATCATCTAAAGTGACATCAATAGTATAATCAACTTTTTGCTGTGTGTATTTTTTTCCGGGAGCACCAGAAGCAGTTCGTTTTTCATTGGGAGTTGCCAACAAATCTTTCATTTGTTTGAACTTATTTTCATTGGTGTGCCCTTGTTTTGTTTGCGCATAAAGTTGCGTCATAAAAACAAAAGAGAGTACTAGAAATCCTATTTTTTTCATGTGTGTTGAGGTTTGAATTAATTAATGTTCTAAAATTCCAGAGGTTTTTTCTTTGTTCAGCAAGATACTTTTATTTTTTTTTCCGACGTTTGTTTTTATCAAATTTTGTTGTTCCGGAAAATGTTTGATTAATATTTTATTCACCACCTGAATTTTATTTAATTGTGAAATATTTTCTATTTCTAAGTAAAAATAGACCAATTCTCCATCATATTCTTTTCCAATGTATTTGAATTCTTTAGAAACCTCATCCAATTTGAATTGTATTTTTTCTTTTAGATATTTTTCAAAATAAACATCGTTTTTTGGCAATTCATTTTTGGTTGTCAATTGTAAATCAATGTTATAATCTTTGTTCAACGCCAATTCAATATCATCCATAAAAACGTTGATAATAATCTGAACAGATTTTGATTCTTCTTTGAATTTAATTTGAGTCAAACTCAGGTAATATTTGTGCGCAGAAAACGCAAAAAACGGAATAATAAATAATAGTAAAAGTGTTTTATATATTTTCATGTGTTGTTAATCGTCAATCAAAATGCCAAATTACTCTTTTTTTATGATTTTAAGATATGTGACGCTTTCGTCTTTTAAAATTTTTATCATTTCAAGCAGTTTTCCTTTTTTATAAAGCTGTTCAATACCTTTAGCATTGCAATATTCTAAGAAATGAAAATAATTGTCTAACGGAATTTTCAAATCATCAAAAAAGAATTTATCTCCCAATTCTGATAAAAGTTTATATGGAAATGCCTTTTTAAATGCCAAGTCTTTGCGCAAAGCCCACAGTTTTTCTGAGTATTTGAAAGGCATACTTCCAGATACACCTGCTCCAACAAATCTCGAATTTGGGTCTGTAGTTACAATTTGAGGTCGCACACGTTTGTCAGTATAATCTTCATCTTGAGGCGTGTTCATTTTTATTTTCGAGAAATCCATCACAACTCTTAGCAACGAATCTTTCTTGTTTTTAGGAACAACTTTCAGGTCAATTCCAAGTCTGCCAGATAAATTATTTTTTTTTAGCTCGAATTCATTGAGAATATAAGTGTTCAATTTTAGTTTGATTTCGATGTTTTTCTCTTCGAAAATTTGTTTGTCAACTTTTATTTTTTTCGATACATGTTGAATAGATGAAATTTGAATGCTATCACCAACAGCCACAAAAATTCGAAACAAACCTTCATCATTCGAAAAAGTTCCTTGATTGTTATTGAGATTGATGATGTTTGCGTTTTTTACAATTCCTAAAGAATCAATAATTTTTCCGCTTAGAATCGTGTATTTTTGTTGTGCAGTTAATGAAAAACTAACAAAAAACAATAAAATTGATGAAAGTAGTTTTTTAAGCATCTGTTTTAATTTAAATCTAAATCTATGCTTTTATTAAGAAAAATAGAGGTGTTAGTTTTGTAAATTTTTGTTAAAGCTAGTTTTTCATCTTTTTTGAATGATAAATGCAAAATTATTTTATTTTTGAGTAATGAGAAAAATGATAATCGCAAGTACTTCTACCATTTATGGAAGTGACTATTTGGCCTATTTATTTCCTGAGTTACGTATTTTTTTGAGAGATGTAAAAACAGTCCTCTTTATTCCTTATGCACGACCTAATGGAATTTCGTATACTGAATATACAAGAATTACTAAAAATGCTTTTGCTAAAATTTCAAAGGAGGTAGTGGGTATTCATCAATTTGAGAATCCAAAAGAAGCTATTGAGCAAGCGCAAGCTATTTTTATTGGCGGTGGCAATACTTTCGAATTGGTCAATCAATTGTATAAAAATGACGTGCTTTCTGTGATGAAAAAAGTCATTGACAATGGCACATCCTATATAGGTACGAGTGCAGGAGGCAATATTTGTGGTGTTTCAATGATGACGACTAATGACATGCCCATTGTGTATCCTCCAAGTTTTTTTACTCTTGGTTGCTTGCCATTTAATATCAATGCGCATTTTATGGATCCGTTACCCAACTCAACCCATATGGGCGAAACAAGAGAAACCCGTATCAAAGAATTTCATGTTTTTAATGAAACGCCTGTATTGGGATTGCGTGAAGGAAGTTGGCTAAGAGTTATTGGAAACACCATAAAACTGGAAGGAAATTTATCAGCAAGATGGTTTCAACCCAACCAAATTCCTCATGAAATAGAAAGTGGAAGTGAGTTTGGTAACTAACTTTTTTTTATTAATTAACTAACTTTTTTTTCTAAAAGTGTTCGTTTTAAAACTACCAATGTAATAAGTTTTAAAACTTACTAATGAAATTATAACAATTAAAAATTATCTTTACTTGAATCTTGTAATCTTTTTTTAAAAGTTTTCATTTTATTGCTGTCTTTTTGAAAAAATATTTAATCCATCCGTAACTCTTTTTTCAAAATTTGCACTCACTAATGAAATACAACAATAGGTATAAATAATAAATTTTTGTTAGGTTTTAGATTTAAGTTTATTAAATGTAATGATAAATTAAACGGAGAAATGGTTTTAAGATTTATTTAATACCCAACATAATCAACAATTTCCAATCCATAACCAATCATTCCTACTCTTTTGGTTAGCGGAGATGAATTTGAAATAAGTTTTAATTTACTGATATTAAGGTCGTGAAGTATTTGCGCTCCAATTCCAAAATCTCTATGATCCATTTCAATTGTAGGTGCCTTGAGTTCTCCTTTCGCTTGGTTTTCTTTCAAAATAGTCAACCTACTCAATAAGTTAGTTGATTGATTTTGTTGATTGATGAATAATATTGCACCCTTTTGAGCATCATTAATCACCTGAAACATTTTATCCAATTTTTTATCAGCGTTATTGGTTAATGTTCCTAAAATATCATTGTTCACCAAGGTTGAGTTGATTCGTGTAAGAACTGCTTCATCATTTTTCCAAGAACCTTTTGTTAATGCCAAATGCACTTGATGATTAGTAGTTTGTTGATAAGCTCTCAATCTAAATTTTCCAAATCTGGTTTCAAACTCAAAATCTTCTTTCTTTTCAATCAAAGAGTCGTGCTCCATTCTGTAAGCTACCAAATCTTCAATCGACACAATTTTGATATCGAATTTTTTAGCAACTTCAAGCAGTTGAGGCAAGCGAGCCATAGTGCCATCTTCATTCATAATTTCAACAATGACTCCTGCAGGTTGCAAACCCGCTAGACGTGCGAAATCTATTGCAGCCTCTGTGTGACCTGTTCTTCGCAAAACGCCTCCTTGTTTGGCTCTTAGAGGAAAAATGTGTCCAGGTCTTCCTAAATCAAAAGGTTTTGTTTTTTTATCAATTAATGCTTTGATGGTTAAAGCTCTGTCAGCCGCAGAAATTCCAGTTGTGACTCCTTTTCCTCGTAAATCTACTGAAATGGTAAATGCGGTTTCCATAGGGTCAGTATTATTGCTAACCATCATTCCCAATTCTAGTTCTTTACAACGATTTTCGGTAAGTGGTGCGCAGATGAGTCCACGACCATTTTTCGCCATGAAATTGATCATTTCTGGGGTTACTTTTTCAGCAGCAGCTAAGAAATCTCCTTCATTTTCGCGGTTTTCGTCATCAACTACTATGATGATTTTACCATCTCTGATATCATTTATAGCTTCTTCAATGGTGTGTAATTGGCTATTTTTTTTTTCTATTTTAGTTGTCATTTTTGACTTTTTTTGAAACTAATTTTTTAAAAAATCCAGTAATTGGCCGCAAAAAAGCATCAATATTAAAAATACCTTTGTCTTTTGAAGCTCTTCTAGTGAGTAAAATTGCGATTGGAATCATAATCATAGCAGAAACCCACGAACCCACAAAGGCAGAAATAGTGCTTTGTTCGGCTAAGTTTTTTCCAAAAGTATTTGAAAAATGATAGGTAACATATACTGAAATTGCTAATATCATTGGTGTCCCAAAACCTCCTTTTCTAACGATAGAACCTAATGGAGCTCCAATAAAAAACAAGATTACACAAGATAGTGATAGTGCAACCCTATTGTAATATTCTGTCTCATAGAGGTTTAATACTTTTCTACGCCATTTTAAACTTTCAACACTATTATTTATGGTACTTAACAATCTGTTTGATTTTGATGCTGCAGCATTCAAAATCGTGATTTTTTCGTTAAGCTCAAAATTTTCTATCGTGTTGATATTTAATTCCTTATTTTTTAGTGAATCCGGGATTTTGTGTAATTCACTAGCTTGTGCAGAGGCAAAAATATTTTTTGCCCTGATTTCCATGTCCTCATCATAAGAGTATTTTAATTTTGGGACAGTATCTTTCAATTCATTTAAACGATACATCATTGGACTTCCAGTAGTGTTTATGGAATCTAATGCACCATTATCAAAAAGATCTCCTACATCAATATTGAATTCGTATTCTTTGAAACTTGCGCTTGATGCAGCCATTTTACTTCTTTTTTGAGGCGTTTTTGCTGATTTTACATACTCTTCATAAAAATTTCCATCATTTAAAATCAGTGTAATGTATCTACTACCATCTTCGGTAACAATTTTTCCTCTTTTAGCGGTAATTACTTTTTGGTTTCCTCTATTTCCTCTTAAATCATAGATTAATACATTTTTTAATAAATTTTCCTCTTCTCCATATTTTTCATCAAATTTTATTTGATATCCAGGAATATCTGCATTAAAACTTCCTGCAATTAATGACATGGATGGCTTTTTCTTTTTTACGTTGATATATAAATTACGTTGTTTTAAGTTAGCATAAGGAAATACATTATTCAGAAAAAAGAAATTAGCAAGACTTAATAAAATAGCCAAAATTGCCACAGGTCTTATCAAACGTTGTAAAGAAATTCCTGCAGATTTTGCAGCGGCAAATTCATAATTTTCACCCAAACTTCCCAGAGCCATGATCGAGGAGAGGAGAACTCCAATTGGCAAAGCTTGCGGAATAATCATTAAAGTTGTGTAATATAAAAACTTTAAAATAAATCCAATACTCACTCCTTTACCAGCAATATTTTCAAATGCTTGCCATAAAAGTTGCATGACCAAAACAAAAAGTACGATAAGAAACGTAGCTATGAAAGGTCCCAAAAAGCTTTTGAGAATGTATCTATCTAAAATTTTCATCGAAAACAAAAGTAGCTTCTTTAGGAATAGAATGCTAATAATTTTCTATTAATGTAACAAACTAATCTATTTTATAATTTTTACTTAAATATTTTTGTTTATCAAACGTAAAGAATCCCTCTGATAATGGTTCGTTACTGTTGAATTTTGTGATGGTAAAAGTTGTTTTAGATCCGTTTGTGCCTGTCTGAATCAAGTTGTAAATATGTTTTGTTTTCGCATCAATTCCAAGTTCTACTCTCTCAATTTCGGACGAACTATCCATAGGATGTAATTTAACAAATTGAATATTTCTACCACTAATATTTTGTAATTTTCCCATTTCCAATTGATATCCTTCTTTATAGAAAGTGAATAATTTTGAAGGATAAATAAATCCGTCATCACTATCTAAATCGCCATTTGTAATCGAAATTTCTTTTTCATCATTATTAATGACATATAATTTTTTACCATCATATAAAAAAGTATTTCCGAGGTATTCTAAATGATATTTTTCGCCAGAGATATTGATTTCTCCTCTAATTGGTGGTTCATCACCTTTTTTAATTCCAGCGTCTTCGTTTTCTAATGTTTGACTAAATCCAATAAATAAATTTTTATACGCACTCATTTTCACTGATACCTCGTCTAACAATAATTTTGCTTCTTTAGCGCTCTGTGAAAAAGCAAAATTCGTTACAAATAAACCCATGCAAACTATCCATATTTTTCTAATACTATCCATTCTTTTCATTTTCTAATAATTGTTCTAAACTCATAAAATCCGAAATCAAAACCTGTCTGGCTTTACTTCCTTCAAATGGACCTACAATTCCTGCAGCCTCCAATTGGTCTATCAATCTTCCCGCTCTATTGTAGCCTAATTTTAATTTTCTTTGCAATAAAGAAGCTGATCCTTGTTGTGATGTGATGATAATTTCGGCAGCTTCTCTAAATAATTTGTCTCTTTCCTCAATATTGTTATCAAGATTTGTGCCACCTTCTTCGCCAACAAATTCTGGTAATTGATAAGCATCTGGATATGCTTTTTGAGAACCTATATAATCAGTAATTTTTTCAATTTCAGGAGTATCAACAAAAGCACATTGAATTCTTATCAATTCATTTCCAGCTGAATAGAGCATATCTCCTCGACCAACCAATTGATCTGCACCTGGTGCATCTAAAATGGTTCTTGAATCTATTTTTGAGGTCACTCTAAAAGCAATTCTCGAGGGAAAGTTTGCCTTGATAATTCCTGTAATCACGTTTACTGATGGTCTTTGAGTAGCCACAATTAGGTGAATTCCAATGGCTCTTGCCAACTGCGCCAAACGTGCAATGGGAGTTTCAACTTCTTTTCCGGCAGTCATAATCAAATCGGCAAATTCATCAATTACCAGGACAATGTAAGGTAAAAATTGATGACCTTCATTCGGATTTAACTTGCGTTTTTTAAACTTTTCATTATACTCTTTGATGTTGCGAACCATGGCTGCCTTCAGCAAATCATAACGATTGTCCATTTCTATACACAAAGAGTTTAAAGTGTTGATAACCTTATGAGTATCTGTAATGATTGCTTCTTCTGTGTCTGGTAATTTTGCCAAATAATGGCGTTCAATTTTGTTGAATAAGGTAAGTTCAACTTTTTTTGGATCAACTAAAACAAATTTCACTTCAGCGGGATGTTTTTTGTATAACAACGAGGTTAAAACTGCGTTTAATCCGACAGATTTTCCTTGACCTGTAGCACCTGCCATCAATAAGTGTGGCATTTTTGCCAAGTCAACCACAAATGTTTCGTTAGAGATTGTTTTTCCAAGAGCGATTGGCAATTCCATTTGAGATTCTTGAAATCTTTTTGATGAGATTGCAGAATACATGGATACAATAGTTGGCCTTTTATTTGGAACTTCAATACCGATAGTCCCTTTTCCAGGCATTGGCGCAATAATTCTGATGCCTAATGCAGATAATGAAAGCGCAATATCATCCTCTAAATTCTTGATTTTCGAAATTCTTATGCCTGCATCAGGTACAATTTCATAGAGCGTAATTGTAGGGCCAACAGTGGCTTTAATCTCAGAAATTCCAATACCGTAATTTTTTAAAGTTTCAACAATATTGTTCTTGTTTGCCTCAAGCTCATTGGGATCTATTGAGATGCTTTCATTGTATTGTTTTAGCAAGTTAAATGAGGGAAATCTAAAATTTGACAATTCTAAGGTTGGATCAAATTCTCCAAAATCCTTTAAAAGCTTGTCAGATAAGTTTTCAATTTCTTGTTCTTCAACTTCTACTTTTTCGATGTCAATTTCAACATTCTCGTGATGAATTGGCGGAACATTTTCTTCTTCAACTTTTAAAGAAATTTCTGGTTCTTTTTTATTAGAAATATCAGAAAAACTTGAAATTGTTGGTTTTAGATTTTCAAAAGGACGCTCAAAAGTTGATTTTTTGTTGGTGTTTAGTGTGAAAGTATTTCCTGTGTTTTCAGTGGGTTTTTGAATTGGAATTTCTAAAACTTTTTCTTCGGTTTTATCAGCGAGAACAGCTTCTTTTTTCAATGTTCGTTCTTCACGTTTTCTCTTTAAATTTTCAATATATTCATCGAAAGTAATCTTATAACGTACCACTAAATATCCTATAAACATGAATAATAGTCCAATAATTAAGCCGGTTTTTCCAATAAAAGCTTGTAAAAATTCATTTACTTCTACACCAACTATTCCCGAGAAAATTGCAAAATCATCTGGTAAAAAACCCAACGTTACTGAAATCCAAATCATTGAAATAATTCCCCAATTCCAAGAAAGAATGATTCTTGACAATTTTTGTTTTAATAATATAAAATAACCGGTTGCAAAAATTTTATAGGTAATGATAAAAGAAGCCAATCCAAAACCTTGGTAAATGAAAAAGTGACTCAAATTTGCACCTACTTTTCCTAACAGATTGTTTGTAGCAACTTTTCTATTAAAAAATTCTTTAACAGTGCTTTGATCTTCTTGCCAATTAAAGAAAAAGGAAATAAATGCAGAGAATAAAAAAATAGCAAACAACATTAAAAAAGTTGCCAACAGCGTTTTAGCCTGTCTTGTTTTTAAAAATGCAAAAAAAGATCGTTTTTCAACGGTTGAATTTGTTTTTTTTTTGCTAATTTTTTCTTTTGTCATTTATTATTTGTAGAAAAGTAAAGTTTTAATCATCTTAAAATAATGCTATAATTTTAGGAATATATATAATTCCTGCTATTACAAGTGAAATTAAAGCGGCAAAACCAGGAATTCCAGCAGCAACATCTTTAATCACTTCGATTTTTTTGTGGTATTCAGGATGCACAAAGTTTGCTATTTTTTCGATAGCTGTGTTTGCTGCTTCTGCCATTAAAACGAGGCCAATAACAATTAACTGAAACATCCATTCAATAGTTGAAATTTTAAAATAAAAACCCATTATTGTTGCAAATACGCCAACAGTTACTTGAACTTTAATGCTATCTTCGGTAGTAAGTAAAATCCATAATCCTTTAAAAGCATATTTGAAACTTTTTATTCTACCAAAAAAAAAACCGTCATTTGGGTCTTTCATTATCTTAAATTGATTTTAATGCTGCATCGTAATTAGGTTCGTTTACAATTTCTGAAACTTGTTCAGTATAAGTTACAATCCCATTTTCGTCAATGATTACAATCGCTCTTGAATGCAAATGAGCCAATGGACCGTTAGCAATTTCTAAACCATAATTTTTTCCAAAATCTCCTGTTGCAAAATCAGACAACAAAACAACGTTTTCAATTCCTTCTGCACCACAAAAACGACTTTGTGCGAAAGGCAAATCTTTTGATATGCAAATAACAACTGAGTTTTCTAATTCAGCAGCTTTTTTGTTAAAAGCCCTTACTGATGCTGCACAAGTGCCAGTATCAATACTTGGAAAGATATTCAGAATGATATTTTTTCCCGCAAAATCAGCTAAATTTTTGTGCGATAAATCTAATGCAGTTAGTTTAAAATTAGGTGCTTTTGTGCCTATAGTAGGTAAATTTCCAATAGTGTTGATTTCGTTTCCTTTTAAAGTGATTTTTGCCATTATTTTTTGGTTTTTAAAAATCCAAAAATAAATAATTTTTAACGAACATAACTACAAAAACTAACATAAGTTACTTGACTTTTATTTTGGGTTTAATGCGTATCTTCGCAAGCTCTAAAATTTTTAAAAGTGAACATCACACAATATACCTCTGAATTTAAAAAAAACTGGTATTTAGCAGCTCCTGTAATGCTAGGAATGTTGGGACACACTTTTGTGAATTTCATTGATAATATTATGGTTGGTCAAATCGGAACGGCTGAATTAGCGGCAGTTTCACTGGGAAATAGTTTTATGTTTATAGCGATGTCTCTGGGAATTGGTTTTTCAACAGCAATCACGCCACTCGTAGCAGAGGCTGATGCGTCAAAAAATACCCAACTCGTAAAATCTACTTATAAACATGGTTTGGTTTTGTGCACATCTCTTGGAGTTGCACTTTTTTTGGTATTGTTTTTTTCAACACCCATTTTACATCACATGAAACAGTCTAAAGAAGTAGTTGCATTGGCAATTCCTTACTACGAATTGGTGGCATTTTCATTGATTCCATTGATTATTTTTCAGGGAATTAAACAATTTAGTGATGGATTGTCATTGACAAAATATGCCATGTATGCAACTTTGATTGCCAATATTGTGAATGTAGTTTTGAATTATTTATTGATTTTTGGAAAATTTGGTTTTCCCGAATTGGGAATTGTTGGTGCAGCTTATGGAACGCTGGCTTCAAGAATTGTGATGGTAATTTATCTATGGTGGATTTTACGAAAAAATAAGCACTCAAGACCTTATTTGAAGCATATAAAAATATTTACGTTAGAAAGCAAAATTATGAAAAAAATCATCAGTTTGGGTTCATTAACTTCTTTGCAAATGTTTTTTGAAGTTGCCATTTTTACTGCTGCAGTTTGGCTAAGTGGCACTTTAGGAAAAAATCCTCAAGCTGCCAATCAAATTGCATTGAATTTGGCATCAATGACTTTTATGGTGGCAATGGGTTTGAGTGTCGCTGCAATGATTAGAGTTGGAAATCAAAAAGGCTTGCAAAATTTCACAGAACTGAGAAGAATTGCTTTTTCAATCTTTTTTCTTGGACTCATTTTAGCAACGATATTTGCTATTTTATTCTTTATTTTTCATCAAAGTTTGCCAACAATTTATGTTGATTATAATGACAGCGTCAATTATAAAGACAACATAGAAGTGGTTGCAATTGCCTCAAAATTGTTATTAGCAGCGGCTATTTTTCAGCTTTCAGACAGCGCTCAAGTGATGATTTTAGGTGCTCTACGTGGATTACAAGACGTGAAAATGCCCACAATTATTACCTTTTTTTCTTATTGGGTTGTGGGTTTTCCTATTTCTTATTTCTTAGGAAAAGAGACTGTTTTGGGAAGTTTTGGTATTTGGATGGGATTATTAGCAGGATTAACAACTGCCTCAATTTTATTATTTTTCAGATTTAATTACTTAACTTTAAAACTTATAACGAAGAAAAATGAACTTACCTAAATTTTTATTAGCCGATAACAGCAATTTTCCAGAAGATATTTTTGTGTTACACACAGAGTTTCCGCGTTTTGTAATCAATTTGAAAGATGACGAAATAGAATGGTTTGAAGATTTGTCTGGAGAAAATGAAGAAGATATTGCCAACGAACTATCAACTTTGATTGAACAAGCATCACTTTTTTATGACAAAGAAATGGCGCAATATGAATAATTTTTTGAAGTAATCTATTCTGATTTTTTCAAATCTTTTCTATGACTTAGATAAGAATATATCCAATTTTCAACTTTATTCTTAACGCCACCTGCTTCATTGGAAACTACATTTGTAATTATAAATTGAACAATTGATCCAAAAATATTTCTCGAAACACTCATTGAATTGGCCAATAATATTTTTTTTGCAAAAAGACCCATTCCAATTCCAATCGCGTTTTCTAAAATAGAATTTTTAATTTCAGAAGAAGAAGTTATTTCTTTAAAAGTACTTTTGATGATGTTTATTGGTTTTAAACTTTCAGATGCTTCAAAAAATTGATTTTTTAGTGCCTCTAACTCTAAATTTTGTTTTTGTTCCAAAGCAACAATTGCCAGTGACAACGCTTTATTTTCATTTTTCATCGTTTTGTTTTTTAGCTGATTTAGTGCAAACATTTCGTGTTTGAAGTAACTTATTTACTGTTTTATAAAACTGATTAAAAATATTACTTTCTTTTTAAAATCTCACTAATTAGTGAATTACTAACAGGATTTTTAATCCATTGATTGCAAAAAATGGCCAGTAATATCGCTAAAATTGCATAAAATCCACCAATTATAAAAAAGCCGTAAAACAGGTCATTTAAAAGCTTTCCAATCCATAATGCAAAGCCAATATTGATTATTAAGAACGACAAAGCAACTGTTGAAAAAATAACCAAACTACCAACTAAGGATGAAACGATATCTACTGACTTATCAATCAGTTTTAGTTTATACAATTCGATGCTTGTTTTGCTAAATTCTTCTAAACGCTCAAAAAGTGTTGAAATAGGAGTTGCATTGTCGTTCATAATAAATTGATTATTAGATTTTTTTAAAAAAATAATGAATTATGAAACTGAATGTTTGATATCAGCAGCAGTATTTTTCACCTCATTTTTTACTTCATTATAAGTTTCTTGGCTTTTGTTAGCGAAAGATTTTGCTTCATTTTTTGAGTGTTCAAATTTTTCAGTCAATGTATCTAACATTTCATCAAATTTTGATTTTAAATCTTCTACATATCCATCTCCTTTGTCCATAATTTGTTTACGGGTTTTAGACCCTTTTTCTGGTGCAAATAAAATTCCTGCAATTGCACCGATAGCAAGACCTGCTAACGTTCCTAATACTATTTTTCCTGTACTCATGATTACTGTTTTTAGTGCTACAAATACCTAAAGATTTAGGGTAATGAAGCGATTTTTATTTTTATTTTACAAATATTAAAACTATTGAATCTTCAATAATTTCTACAAAGGTGGATTTAAAAACAAACATTTTGATTACACAATTACAGATAAATGTTATATAATTCACATTTTTTTAAAGTTTTTAAAATCTAAAGATTCTCAAAACCCTATTTCTGTCTAACCTTTTTGGCTCAATCACCTCCAGAAATAATTTTTTTTTAGGATTTTAAAGTCAAACTTTCTATTTTTTATAAAAATTACTCGAAAAGGATTGATAATTTGACAATTGGCAGTAATCTTAAAGAAATTCCCTGAAGTAAGGGTTTTATTTTCTAATTGATTTTTTATTGAAAACTGAAGCTTCTTCATCAATTTTTCAATCAATATGCGTTTCGTAAATAAGTTTTAAATCGCCAACCAAGGTGAAATTTAGATTGTTTTCGATTTTGGTTATAATGCTCTCTATTTTTCTAGGATTCTAATCATTTTTAGGAGTTGCTTCAACAGTTAATTTTGGCTGATAAAAAGGATTTTTTGAAGCTAAAAACGTCGATAAATTCATTTTTAATCATCTGACTTTCGCTATTATAAAACTTGAAGACAAGTTTCATATCTTGAATACTAATTGAATTTATTGGCAAGTTTTTAGTAAAATTATTTTCTTTTAAAATATTTTTTGAATAGATGATGTTATATCTAAACTTCACCACTACTTTTTTGGTGTCTTTGTCATTAAAGAGTTTGTAAGAATTGATGTTGTTGATGTGATTAAAATTATTTTTTTGACTGGTAATACATTCTTTTATATTATGACTAATTTTTTAATAAATAATTGTAAATCATGTTATTAAAAAAATAAAATCATCACATGTTAGGGTAAATTTGATGATTTTATATTGGATTCATTTCTGAACAACGAGTTTACTTTTTGTTCGAAAAATAAGTATTCTTTTGAGTTTATATATGGTATTCTTTTTCGGGGATGTTTCAAGTAATTACAGCTATTTTTCGTTCAGTTTCGCTTATGGCTGAAACGCATCCTTTTCAGAGGTTTATTGTATGAAAGAAATCTATGATTAGATAAGATTCTTACCATTAATCAAAATAATGGTGTACTTTTTCGTTGTAACATCAACATTAAAAGCCACAGAAATTAGCATTTAAATTTGAGCAATTCCAATTAAAAATGTAGTTTTAGCATTCATTAAAAAGAATTAAAATCACTTTTTTTTGGTTGAATAAAAATTAAAAAAATATCTAAAAACTTAAAAACATATTATGCATTTACCATTATTACAAGACATGCTTATTTTATTAGGTTTTTCTGCGGTGATTGTTTTTGCACTGCAACGCTTAAAATTGCCATTAGTCATTGGATTTTTAGTGGCAGGTACCATTATTGGACCTTATGGTTTGAGCCTTGTAAATGCTGTTGAGCAAGTTGAAATTTTATCGGAAGTTGGAGTTATTTTATTGTTATTTGTGATTGGTATGGAGTTGTCTATCAATCAATTAATATCTATTAGAAGAACCGTTTTTCTAGGTGGTTTCTTTCAAGTTGGCATCACTGTTTTGGTGGCTGCATCCGTGTATTATTTTTTTGGTAATTCATGGAACGAAGCAGTTTTTGTTGGGTTTTTATTTTCATTATCAAGTACTGCAATTGTCTTAAAAACCATACAAGATCGGAAAGAAATTGCTACTCCACATGCACGAAATGCGTTGGCAATTCTTATTTTTCAAGACATCATTGTAGTACCAATGATGCTTGTAACACCTTTAATGGCCGGAATATCTGAAAATATTTGGATGAGTATTTTCTCATTATTGATAAAAACCCTAGTCGTTTTGGTAATAACATTTGTTAGTGCACGATATATTGTGCCAAAATTGATGTATGCAGTTGCTAAGACCAATAGCAAAGAATTGTTTTTATTGGTTACGATTACACTTTGTTTTGCGGTTGCTTTTTTAACTTCTGAAGCTGGGTTGTCTTTGGCTTTGGGTGCTTTTATTGCAGGTTTGATTGTGTCAGAATCTGAATATAGTCATCAAGCAACCAGTATCATTTTGCCGTTTAGAGAGTTGTTTACGAGTTTTTTCTTCGTTTCTGTTGGAATGTTACTTGATTTGAGTTTTTTTTCACAGCATATTCTTGTCATTTTAGTAATGGTTTTGTTAGTTTTTATTGTCAAAACATTGATTGCTTCCTTGGCAGTTGCGATTTTAAAATATCCACCGAGAACGGTAATTCTCACTGGTTTGTCATTATTTCAAGTAGGGGAGTTTGCTTTTATATTATCAAAAGTTGGTATTAAATACCAATTATTGAATGTTGAAACAAATCAATATTTCTTATCGATTTCAATTGTTTCGATGTTATTAACGCCTTTTGTAATTATTTTTTCGGACAAGATTACAGATAAAATTATAGGAGTTTCAAGAAAACTAGGAATAGAGCAAAATAAGATTTCTACGAACGACACTGAATTATTCGTTTCTGAAGATTTAGAAAATCATCTCGTTATTATTGGTTATGGCGTAAATGGAAGTAATTTGGCAAAAGCGGCAACATCAAGCAATATTCCTTTTATTGTTATTGAATTTGACGCTGAAATTGTGAAACAGGAAAGAAAAAGGGGATTGCCAATTATTTTTGGAGATGCTACTCAAGATCATATTTTGGAAACGGTACAACTTCAAAATGCAAGAGCAGCTGTTATTGCAATTTCTGATAATGATGCTACAAAAACAATCGTAAAGAATATTCGAAAACATTCTGATTCGTTGTTTTTGGTTGTGAGAACTCGTTTTATCAAAGAAATATCAGAGCTTTTTGCCTTGGGTGCAGACGAGGTAATTCCTGAAGAATTTGAAACTTCTGTTCAAATATTTACTCATGTTTTGCATAATTTTTTGGTTCCAGAAGATGATATTGATCAAATTGTAGAAAAGGTAAGAGCAGACAATTATCAACTATTTAAAGGCGAATTGAAAGAACCAAAATCGTTTAAACCTAATAACTTGTTGGCTGATTTTAATATTATTTGTGTAAATATTGCTACTGATAGTAATGATTTTTTAGGAAGACCTTTATTAGAATTAAACTTAAGAGCCAATTATGGCATCAACATCATTGGTATTAAAAGAAATGAAAAGTTGTTTCAAACCATAAGACCCGATGATGTTTTGTTGCAAGGAGATAAAGTGTATATCCAGGGAAAACAATCGAATATTGAGCAGTTTTATAAGTTGGTGAAATAATTGTTTTCCAGAAATACTTTAATTTATGAGAGGATTTTTGACCATAGCACTATTGATTTTGAGCAACTCATTCATGACAATTGCTTGGTATGGACACTTGAAATTTGCAGAATGGAAATGGTTTCAAAAATTGGGTTTGGTAACTATTGTGTTGATCAGTTGGGGAATAGCTTTGTTTGAATACATGTTTCAAGTACCTGCAAACAGAATTGGTTATATTAAAAACGGAGGACTCTTTAGTTTGTTGCAACTAAAAGTGATACAAGAGGTAATTACTTTGGTCGTATTTGCCATTTTTACGATGCTATTTTTTAAAACAGAAACCTTTAAAATCAATCATTTGATTTCATTTGGATTTCTGATTTTAGCAGTGTATTTTATGTTTAAGAAATAAATTTGGGTTTAAAATTCTAAATTTAAAATTCAAAACCTTAAAATTTAAACCTTGAACTTTGAACTCTTATTGTTGTTGCTGATGTTGTTGCAAGATTTCTAAATTCTTTTGGTATCTGTTAGCATCTTTAAAACTGTCAGTAAGTTCAAAAATGGGTTGCTTTTCTTTGAATTTTTTGATAGTATCTACAGTAACAATTACTTCAAGAGTATCTTTTACTTTTCCTCTAAAAACGCCTTTCACAGGAGAACAATCGTTATAATCTCTTCCAATTGCCAAACGAACATGATGTTCTGTAGCAATAATATTATTGGTAGGATCAAATCCTAACCAGCCATAATTTGGAATATAAGCCTCAATCCAAGCATGAGTTGCGCCTTCACCTCTTGAAATAGCATCATAAGGACACAAATAGCCACTGACATATCTTACAGGAATTCCCATCATTTTGGTGGCTTGCAACATAAAATTGGTAAAATCCTGGCAAACGCCTGATTTTATTTTCCAAACTTCATCCAAAGTGGTATTTACAGTAGTTATCCCTTTGATATATTTGAATTCATTAAAAATAAAGCTACTCAATTGTTGTAAAAATTGATAAGGAGTTGTCACATTTTTATCAAAAGTATCTAAAAATAATTGTACTTCTTGGGTTCCAGAAAAAGGCTTGAATTTTAAAAAGTCAATAAAAGCGGTTTCTTTTGAAATTTTTTTTAATTCTTCCCATTGCAAATTTGCTTGTATGCTGTCTTTGGGAAACATTCTTGGATACACATCTACTTCAATTTCCGACTCAATTATAAGCATTGAATGTGGTTCAACAATCATGAAAGTACCTACTTTATTGTTAAAATAGTCTTGGTGAGTTTCAATAAAAGGATTGGTATTGATATTAATTTTTTGAGCAGTCACCTTTTGAAATGCATCATTGATTGGATACAACAAAATCTTATTTGCACCATCAATAACAGTGTTGCTATAAGTGTATTTTGTGAGGTGATTGATATAAAATGTGGGCATGTTTTTGAAATTAATTTGAATGTGAAAAATACACAGTATTGATGCTAAAAGAAATATTTTTAATATCTTCTTTGATACCAAGAATAAACTGATTTAATCCTTGTTGATTGATGCTTTCAATTGTGGTATATTTTATAGTACTTTCTAATTTTCCTAATAAAAATTCGGTATTATTTCGTTCAAGTTCTTGAATTTCAATCAATTGTTTTATATGGCGATTCAGTTTATTGACGCAATAATACATTGAACGTGGAAACAATTGGTCTTGAAAAAGCATTTGGATCACATGATTTTCTTGAAACGAAGATTTGTAAGTTTTTAAATAAAACTGATATCCACCTACAGAAAGTAAGAGGTTTTTCCAATAAAAACTTTGCTCTAAACTGTCAGAAGTTTTTGCCACTTCGATTAATTTCATGGCAGTAAATTCCGAAATTTGAATAACACGTTCTAAAAATCTTCCAACATTCATAAAATAATAGGAGGGACCTCTTTCTTGAGTGATGTCCATAGTACCAATATAAATCAAATGAAACTTTTTCAAATCGTCTAAAAAAACTATGGGATCTTCGGTTTTAAGTTTTTTTATCAAATCTTTTTGCATCAAATACAAATAATAGTTGTTTATGCACAACCAAATTTCTCGTGATAAATGTTCTTGTACGCTTCTTGCATTTTCTCGTGCTTTGGTGACCAAATTCAAAATTGAATTCGGGTTTTCAGTACTAAAAATCAGATATTCTATACATTCAATAGCATCTTCAGTATAAAATTCGGTTTCTGACGCATTGTAGTTTTTGATGATTGGCGACCATGAAAACAATTCTGGAGAATCTTGATTGGCAGAAAAATTTACCCTAAGCAAACTTAGCATACCATTGCCACGTTCCATATAACGTTCTATCCAAATCAAATTATTTGCTGCTCTACTTAACATACATTTGTTTTTAATCTTGAATTACCCAAGTATCTTTACTTCCACCACCTTGTGAACTATTTACGACCAATGAGCCTTTTTTGAGGGCAACTCGTGTTAATCCTCCAGGGCAAATTTCAACGCCATCTTTTCCTGAAAGTGCAAAAGGCCTCAAATCTATACAACGTGGTGACAATTTTCCGTTGATATAACAAGGAGCTGTTGATAATTTCAAAATAGGTTGTGCTATAAATGCGCTTGGATTTCTATAAACGGTAGCAAGGTAGTCTTTTATTTCTTCTTCAGAGGCTTCATGCCCCATTAACATGCCATATCCACCACTTCCATCTGTTTTTTTGATGACCATAGTTTTGATATTTTCAGCCACATGTTTCAATTCATCAGGATTTCCTAGTTGATAGGTTTCAATATTTTTGAGAATTGGTTCTTCATTCAAATAATATTTGATCATTTTTGGCACATAAACATAAATTGCTTTGTCGTCTGCAACCCCTGTTCCTGGAGCATTTATGATATTTACATTTCCTTTACGATAAGCAGACATGATGCCTGCAACTCCCAAAACACTGGTGGCATTAAATTCAAGCGGATCTAAAAAATCATCATCAACTCTTCTATATATCACGTCAACTTGTTTCAAACCATTGGTTGTTTTCATATACACAAAATGATTTTTTACTACCAAATCACTTCCTTCAACCAATTCAATACCCATTAACCGCGCTAAAGTACTGTGTTCATAATAGGCAGAATTGTATATTCCAGGAGTTAGCAACACAATATTTGGCTGACTTTTGAAAGACAATTCTTGAAGTTTTTTGTAAAGCATGTTTGGATAATTTGAAACTGAACGAACATTGTTTTTAGGTAAAATACCAGGGTACAATCGTTTTGAAATTTCTCTATTTTCGAGCATATAACTCACTCCTGAAGGTGTTCTTAAATTGTCTTCTAATACATAAAATTCTCCGTCATTATTGCGTATCAAATCAACGCCTGCAATATGAACATAAATATCATGTGGCACTTTCACACCTTTCATCTCACGAAGATAATTGGGACAATTGTAAATCAAATCTGCGGGAACAATGCCATCTTTAATAATAAATTGATCATTATAAATGTCTTTGATGAACAAGTTTAAAACTTTGATTCGTTGTTTGATGCCTTTTTCGATAAAATCCCATTCAGACGCTGTAATAATTCTAGGAACAATATCAAAAGGAAATATTTTTTCAATGCCCTGATCATCATTATAAACTGTGAATGTAACACCTTGACTCATAAAAAGCTGTTTAGAAAGCTCTTCTTTTTTACTCAACTCTTCTTTCGAAATCTTTTTTAAGCAATGAATAATAGCCTCGTATTGAGGTCTAATTTCAGTTTGATTGTTGATCATTTCATCCCAAGTATTTGGAAGTTCGTCATAAGACGAAAAAAGGAAATCTTGACTCATATTGAAACATAATTTTTTCAAATATAAGGAAATCATAGTATTTTCAATAAAAACAATAGTTCATTATTAATTAATTATTGATTTGATAAAATTGATACAATAAAAACAGTATTTTAATATTTTTGTTCGATTTAATTCAAAATATAATATTTATTAGAGATAGAAATTTATAAAAAAAACGAATACAGCTATTTCTGATAATCTTAAATAAAAGTTTTGTGTTTTTAAGTTTATGGTAGTTTTATTTTAAAAATCAGGAATATTTTTTTTGAAAGTAATCATAATTAAAACCAATCTAATTTTTTATTCTTTTCCAATCATAGTCATAGAAGATGTTGTATGATAAAATTCTCTTTTCCAGAAACGCATTAAAAAATCAATATCTTTTAGATAGGCTTTTCCGAGTCCTTTTTTAAAAAACGGCAAATTTTTCCTGCAATTTTTGATACAATAGTTTGCCAGTTCTAAGGAAACACTGTCAGAAACTAACAACAAAAAAATAGCTTCTTCGCTCTCATCACTTTTAAAATATGGGTTATTTGGCAATGGAAATGCACTATTTGCTTTTAAAACTACTTCAATTCCACTTTTTGGATTGAAGAAAACCAAACCTGTTTCTGAAAAATCTTTGAAAAATTCATTTTTATCATCTTTAACAAAAAAACTGTCATTTTTTATTCTTTGTTTTGATTCTTCAAATTCTTTTTCTGTGAGTTGCAATGAATTGTTGAAAAACGCATAGAAAGATTCAATAAAAGATTCAATTTTTTTTGTTGGCATAAAAGCGATTTCATTACCCTCATTGAAGCTTAAAAATGCTTTGAATTGTAATTCTAGATTTTCTTTGATTTTCTTTTTTTCTTCGGCTAAAAAATTGACAGCATTTCTACTTGTATTAGAATTTTTTTCATCCAGAATCAATTCAGCTTTGAATTGTTGTTGCGTAAAAATTCCCGAAAACCACCATTCTCCCTGCCATTGTGCAATACCAATATATAAAATTGAATCAATTTTTGTGGAAGTACTAATTGTGTCAATAGATTTTTTAGTCATTTTAAATTGTTTTCCAGAAGCAATGTGTTCAATAAAAACATTTTTAGGGTCTTGCCCTTTATAAAAGAAAAAACCAGTGATTTTTTGGGACATATTTTTAAAAGAATTTGAAAGGGCGTGTTTTCTTCCAATAATTTCAGAAGCCCATTCTTTTCCACGTAAGCTCAGTAAAGATGTGTGAATTTTGTGAAGTGTATGATCTCTATTTTCATTCAAATACATTGTGATATTTTTATCATTTTTGTTTTTGTTGATGATTTTTAATTCATCTTCTCTGAACTTTAAACCTGTATCAGGAAAAAATAAATAAGTTTCAAAAAGAATGGTATCAATCAATTTTCGGTTAACATAAAAGTCGTTTTCTTTGTCATCAAGCTCATAAAATGTTTTTAAAAATTCATTTTCAGGAGCAAATTCCCAATTAGCTTCAAATATTTCCATCACTTTTTCCGCGCTTTTGAATATAAATTCGTTGTAAGGGGAAATGAAATTATTTTTTTGATAACAATTCAAAAAATACCAAATTAAAAAACAAACATCTTGATAATTGATTTCTTTTTCAAAATATTCGTCAAATTCATAAAAGGGCAGGGGTTTTTTATAAATTTCTTTATGTTTTTTTATAAAAGTATTCCAAATATTAGTGTCGGAAACCAAATCTTCCAAATAAGAAACCAAGAAAACTGACAATATTTCTATTTCATTTTTGTCTAAAAAACGGTTTATTAAAAATGATTCGGTTCCTTTTTCAAAGGTTTTTTTTACATCATTTGATAGTTTTAGGTAGTAGCTATCTGTTATAATATGCTTTTTATAAGGTTTCAATAATAGCCATTGATTGATAAAAATTTTACTTTTCATTTAAGAATCTACTTTAAAATTTTATACTTTGTTTTTGTAACCACTCACAATTCTTGAAATAATTCCTTTATCATTCGTAAATTCAGCATACAATACACCTCCAATATGAAGCACAATAAATGTTACCAAATAGTATATAGAAAGTTCGTGAATAGATTCCATTGATTTTTTAAATTCTTTTGGACCAAATTTGATAATCAATCCTGTAATCAATGAAATAACCACGCAAACGTAGAAAACAATATAAATCCATTTTTGGATTTTTTCTTTGAAAGTTATGTTTTTATCCAAAGGATTTTGAATTTTCATCTCACCAAAAAATGGCAAGGAAAATCGAACCACAAATAATCCTGTTAATACATATCCTAAATAAATATGCCAATCCCACATAGGTTGTCTGATTTGTTTTGCCAAGACAATCAATTGATCTTGAGTTAAAATAACATCGTTTTTACTGAGATAATTCTCCATAATTTCTGCCATATTATTTTTGTTCATCCAAGTTAATCTCAGAAAAATAGTAATAAGTGTGAGTGTAAATGAAATGGCAATTGACCAATGAAGTATTCGATATATTTTTGAGTAGGTAGGTTTCATTATGATTTTTGGTTGATGAGTTTTTGTATTTTGAATGTATAGTATTTTCTTCAAAATTAAAAAATTATACCAAAGAAAGTTTAAAAACTATCAGTATTTATTTTTTAAATTATTATTTTTTTATACAAATAAATATTACTTTATGTAAAGTTTATTTGTCATTATAATATAAATACTTTACATTTGTCACAAAATTTAAAAAAAACATTATGAAATTACAGTACCTATTTCCAAACAAATACAAGAAATTTGGTTGGATACTTTTGATTCCGTCAGTGATTTTTGGTTGTATGAATCTTTTTTTAGAATACGAACCTGATTTTTTTGATTTTAACGTCCCAACAATTTTTGTGGACAAAGTTTTTGGTAATGGTCATTTTTTTGGTCTAGTAGAAAATAATATTTTCAACGAAATTTTGGGTGTTTTTGTCATCATTAGTTCATTAATTGTGGCATTTTCAAGAGAAAAATTAGAGGACGAATACATCAGTAAAATTAGGTTAGAATCGTTGGTTTGGGCTGTTTACTTGAATTATGCAATTTTGATTATTTCATTTCTTTTTCTGTTTGATATGACTTTTTTCTGGGTGATGATTTTTAATATGTTTACCATTATTTTATTTTTTATCATCAGGTTTCATTGGCAAATTTATTCACTCAAAAAAGCGTCAGAAAATGAAGAATAGCATCAAAGTAGAAAGAGCAAAAAAAAACATGACGCAAGCAACTTTGGCAGATTTAGCAAAAGTGAGCAGACAAACCATCAACGCAATGGAATTGGGAAAATACGTTCCTTCAACTGTATTGGCTTTGCGATTGGCAAAAATATTTGAAGTTGAAGTAAGCGAAATTTTTATGTTAGAAGACGTTGATTGGGAGTAGAAAAATGAAAAATTGGTGTCAATTCATTGTATTTTTTGAATGAAAAACATTTTTTAAACAGACTCTCCAAAAGTCAATAGGTTTTTATCGGGATCAAGCAGCGAAAATTCTTTTTGTCCCCACGGTTTTGTTTCCAAAAATCCATTTGGATGAATTGAAACTTTGTTGTCTAAAAATGTTTGGTAAATAGCATCAATATTGTTTGTTCTGATGTAAACTTGACCATAGTTTTCATTTGGATTCAGTTCTTTGAACTCAAAAAAATGAAGTTGAATAGCATCTTTACTCACCATTAAATATCCGTCAAAATATTGACTTCCATAAAGTTGAAAACCCAATTTATTCAAATAATAGTCTTTTGTGATTGCTTTATTTCTCATTGGCAACTTAGGATTTATATCTACTAGCATTTTTTTGATGTTTATGATTTCTTTGTAAAAGTATATATTTTTTAATTTAAAGACTAAAAATTATTTTGAAGTTGATGAGTATTTGTCTAAAAATAATTCAGAATTTTGTGATTAAATGAGTTGCAAAATAAAATTATATCATCAAACAAATTTTTTAAAAATAGTATCAATGAAACGCATTTTTTTAACCTCTCTTTTCTTGTTACTTTTCACAACTATTAATTCACAAAAAACGGCATCAGGCTATTATATGAATCAATCTAATGATACAATTGCTGCAGAAATCAAGATTGGTAAGGGCGTATTTGGTCAAATGAGTACTAATTTTACAGACGAAGTTTATATAAAAGACAGCTTGAATAATTTTAAGAAATTTTCACCTTCGGATATAAAATCTTATGGTTTTGAATATGAAGGAAAAAAATATATTTTCTTTTCAAAACCAACAAAAAAAGGTGAAAACAAATTTTTAGTTCCCATGTATTTGGGGAATAAAGGAAGTCTTTATCAATATGGAAATTTTATTGCTGGTAATGGGTATGCACTTCCGTCTCAACAAGTATTTTATACTTTTGAAAAACCAAATGAAGAGTATCTTTTTTTGAGAAATATCTTAAATAAGAAATTTAAAATTCAGATAAAAGAATTTTATAGTGAACACCTAGAAACACAAGAATTAATTGACAAAAAACTTCAATATTGGTTAGATTTGAACAAAGATCTTATCGAAATAATGCAATCAATTAATAAATAATAGCTGATTTTTAAGTAGGATTTAAATTTATTTTAAATTTTTTTATCAACCTCAACAGAATCTATTTTCTTTTCATAAATGTATTCAAGTTGATATTGTTTGCTTTTCACTACACTATCGTTTTTGAAAACAAGCTCTAAACATTCTTGGTTGCTGTTAAAAGCACCTGGTTTAAAACCCATATTATAGTTCCATTTTTCAGGTGAGTTCGCTTTGATGCTATCATCCCAACCATACCATTCACTTTTTCCTAATATTGATTCAATTTCTTTTTTTGATTTTCCATTAAATAGCTGTTTATCAATAATTTCATTGCTCATTTCATAGCGTAAAGCTGGGGCTTTTTTCCAAGCAACATTGTCAAAATGTTTTTCATGATGATAACTACTGAAAATATTCAACAACGGATAAAAAATATAAAAATAAACCACTGGCGTCAGCACAACGCTTACAAGAAGTGTTAGCCATTTGCGCTCATCAATAGTCTTGATAAATAGCCAAACCAATATAAAAACTAAAATCAGGAAAATAATGTATAAAGGTGTAAAAATCATATCTTATTTTTTATGAACTAATTAAAAATTATTGGATTCAATTTAAATTCGGTGCAAATTTATAAAATTTTTGGTTTTTACTGAAATTTGGTTTCTTAGATTTATTTGCTTTAATTGACTTTTTTTAATTTTTCTAAAGCAATATTTTGTTCAAATTTATTGTATAAGATAAGTATGATAAGACCAAAACTTATGGCGGCAATAATCAAAACGGTGTTTAAAAGTCCCGAAACTGAGAACGAAATTCGCAACAAAATTGTTGAAATGATAAATCCAGAGTTTCTAAAAACTTTGTGAAATTCATCAGTATGAAAAAAAGAAAATAAAAGTAGGATTACATCCGTAATGATCAAAATTGTAAAAAACTGTTCAAAAAAGACATTATTGATATTCTTAAATGAAATAGTTGTTTCAGGATTTTCACTTATTGAAGACGAAAACCAATTGACAAATGAGTAAATTGTAACACAAACAATAACAGGCACTAATAATGTTGCCAATATTTGTTTGAATTTTATAAATCTTTCAATTCCATTATTTTTAGGTTCATCATCCACAAAATTGTATCTTTTTTTACTTTGAATAAAAAATTGATAAATCAGAAAAAACAGTATTAGTGATGCAACAATGTCGTAAGTAAACTGCAAATCGTACTTGATCGTAAACCAATCAGAAGAAAGAGTCAAACTAGAAAGGTCTTTAAAAATCCTTCTGATAACAATAAGTGCAATGATTTCGTATTGTTTGCTAATGTAAATCGTGAACGATTTTGGTAGATAATAAATTAACAAATACACTTCATAAATAAGGATAAATGAAAAAGGCGTATAAATTGCCGCAATAGGATTTGTCAATAAATCAGAATATTCATCAAGCGCGATAAATCCAAAATCGACCAAAAAAATAATCATTAAATGAACAAAAAAACTTGTGATTGAAATGATCAAGATGATTTTTTCGAGTTTTTTTCGAGTTTCATCCGATAAAAGTTTTTTGTAAAGAAATTCAGAATATTTATTAAATCCCATTTAAGAAAAATTATTATCAAATATAATCATAAAAACAATCACTTTCCTATTTGTGTTTGAACCAGCAATCTAAACGTTCGTTTTCGTATTTTTTGAAAACAGTATTCACAGGTTTTCCATGAATTAATTGATTGTTAAATTGGGTTCTTGCCAAATAATTAAAAGCACCCATATCTCCCGTAAAAGCGGTTTTGTTTTCGATATTGAAGTTTTTATGAATTGCATATAATTTTTGAATAAAATCATTAAAAACAGCAATTTCACCGCCTATAATTCCGCAGTTTAGCAGTGTTGCCTCTTTGAAATTTTCTTCATAATCAGCAAAATCTTCAATTTTTTTTCTCAAGTGTGAATTATGCTCGTTCATCCAATCATTATTAAGAATTTTAGGTTCGTCTCCACAAAAAATAGCAGTTGGATTTTCAAGAAATAACGGGTCTATAAAAGGATTTTTAACAAGTGTTACATCTGAAATGTCTGTTACAAAAATATTTTTGAGGCGATTGGCATAGACATCTAAAAACTCTTTGTAAACAAAATAGCGATACACATTTGGATTAAATGCAGGGTTATAATCAATTTTGATGAAACTAATATATTCGTTCTCATACTTTTTGCAAGTTTCGTTGCTAAAATTATTATGAAAAATAATGCCATTGATTTTTAAATTTGCTACAGATTCAGCCCATTCTTGCACTAATTTAAAGTTATCATGCTCTAGGGTTGTGCTTCTATTCACATCATAAACTCCAGTAATGTGGCAAGCCATGATTAAATTGAAAGAATTATTTTTTTCTAAAATCATCAATTCAAACTCGATAATTGTTCTTTTTTGAGCGTTGAACAAATGCTATTTGGCATATTTCTATAATAAATATAGGTTCTTAAATCTACTTTTTTTACCAAAAATTGTTCGCTCGCTTTTTCATAAAAGTCTGCATCAGCAGCAAAACCATTTTTGAATAAAATGCTTTTAAAAACTTCTTGACGACCAAACAAGGTTCCAAAAAGGATGCCATCATCTAAATGAATTAATTTCGTGTGGTCGTTTTTATCAGGAACATAATAATCTTCCATTGAATCAACAACAGTTTCGGTAGTTGAACATATCAAATCAACATTTTCAATTTCGTGAAGACATGAACTCAAATGATGGGGTTTGTATTCGTCATCGCTATCAAGAATTGTAATAAAATCGCCAATACTATTCAAAACGCCACGATTGATAGAGGCAGATTGTCCACGATTGCTGTGACGAATATACGTTATTTTTTCTTCGTGTTTTTCAACGTATTTCAATAAAGATTTGCGATTGTTTTTTTTACTTCCATCATCAATAATGATCAATTCAAAATTCTTAAAATCTTGATTTAAAACAGAGTCAATAGCTCTTTTTATGTGGTGAAAATCGGTGTTGTAAACGGCCATTAAAACCGATATTTTTATTTTTTTAAGCATTTTTTAGCTCTAAAAATTTTTTTGCAAATGTAACTAAAGAGTTTCAAAAGGTCTTGATTTAATTGGTTAAATTTTTAATTTAACAACATCGGTTTATGTTTTCAAATTTCAAATTATTTAACGTATCTAATAATTTTACCAGGAATCATTTGCTCAGATTTTCAAAAACAACTCTAATTCCAATCAATTCTCAAAGATTTCATGTTTAAGTTTGACAAAAGAGTATATTTGCACTCTCAAAATTTTAAGGAAAGAAAAACCAAGTACTTAAAATTCTTAAACTTATAAAATAATAAAAATGAAAGCCGGAATTGTAGGATTACCAAACGTGGGAAAATCAACTTTATTTAATTGTTTGTCAAATGCCAAAGCGCAAAGTGCGAATTTTCCTTTTTGCACGATTGAACCTAATATTGGAGTGGTGAATGTGCCAGACACTCGTTTGGAAAAATTAGAAGAATTGGTAAACCCTGAACGCGTTTTGCCAGCATCTGTTGAAATAGTTGACATTGCAGGTTTGGTTAAAGGCGCAAGCAAAGGTGAAGGTTTGGGAAATCAATTTTTGGCAAATATTCGTGAAACAGATGCTATTTTGCATGTGTTGCGTTGTTTTGACAATGACAATATTATCCATGTTGATGGTTCTGTAAATCCAATCAGAGACAAAGAAACCATTGATATTGAGTTGCAATTAAAAGATTTAGAAACGGTTCAAAAACGTTTAGAGCGTGTAAAACGAACTGCAAAAACAGGGAATAAAGAAGCACAATCAGAATTGGATATTTTATTGATTGTAGAAAATACTTTGTTGCAAGGAAAATCTATCAGAGGAATTCAGTTTACAGAAGCTGAACTTGAATTTGTAACTCCTTTGCAATTCATCACTGCAAAACCAGTATTGTATGTGTGCAATGTTGATGAAAGTTCGGCAGTTTCTGGCAATAAATATGTTGATTTGGTCAAAGAAAATGTAGCCCAAGAAAATGCAGAAGTGATTGTTTTGGCAGTGGCAACAGAGGCTGATATCACTGAATTAGAAGATTATTCAGAGCGTCAATTGTTTTTGGAAGATATTGGTTTGCAAGAAGCTGGCGTTGCTAGATTGATAAGAGCAGCTTACAAATTATTGAATTTACAAACCTATTTCACAGCAGGCGTTAAAGAAGTGCGTGCTTGGACTATTCCAATTGGAGCGACTGCACCTCAAGCTGCAGGTGTGATTCACTCTGATTTTGAAAAAGGATTCATCAGAGCAGAAACGATTGCTTATGAAGATTTTGTGAAATTTGGCAGTGAAGCCAAAGTAAAAGAAGCCGGAAAAATGAGAGTGGAAGGCAAGGAATATATCGTAAAAGATGGTGATATCATGCACTTTAGATTCAATGTGTAAGTCTATTTCTTTTTAAAAATACGTTAAAAATCCCAAACTTTGTTGGGATTTTTTGGTTTTAGGAACACTTATTTCAAATGGAATAATTTAACCCATACTTTTCTTTTACAATCCAAACAAATAGTACTTAAAAATCAATCATGCAAACCTTTACTTGGTAAGTATTTTAAAAGAAGTTCAGGCCTGTCTGTTTGAATAATATCAATATGATTGTTATAATCCTTCAAGTTGTCTGTTTTTTGCTGAATAGTCGTTTTTTTGTTAGCAATAGGCGCAAGTTGGGTTGATGTGCACCCAATAAAAATGAACAACAAACTATAAAAAAGGATACTAAAAACTCTCATAGAAAAAGATATTTATTGTAAAAACAATCAAAGGTAATCCGTTGCAATAATAAGCTATAAAATTGAATTTTTTTCTATTGATAGTTGATGAATTGGTTGTTTTATTATCCAAGTTGGTGTCGCATTTATGACCTACTGACAATTTCAAATACAATAAACATATTTTTACTATTCCGAATTTCAACAAAAAGCGCCCAATTTTTCAAAGCTTGATGTTGTTTTGTCATATAATACTACAATCACTTCCTTGCAATGGTATGCATGTAAAAATACATACGTATGCGTTGATAAATACATAGGTATGCGTTTCTTTTTACATACGTATGTAAATAAAATACAATAGGTTGTTTAAAATAGTTAAATAAAAGGTGGCTTTTAAAAATAGACGTTTAAAAATAAATTCGGTATGCTAAAAGAATAAAAAAACTACTTTTTTTAAACACAATTCTAGAGAAAAAAAAGTCCCACCGAAGCAGGACTAAAGATTTTCATCTACGGCATATAGCCTTATTGTGATAAGATTAAAGATTAGAATTTTAATTTCTCATCGTAAATGTAAAAAACTTTTTTTAATTATCAGATTTTTTTATGTGATTCTTTTTTGTAAATTGTTGCTCTTTAATAAAAACAAAAAATGCTATGACAAAAATACTAGGTTTAGATTTAGGGACGAATTCTATTGGGTGGGCGATTCGAGATACAAATAAAGAAGGTAATCAAATTGTTGATTCAAATGTAATTGTATTTCCACAAGGTGTTGGAGAAGAAAAAGGAGTTGAATTTTCTTTAGCTTCAGAGAGAGCAAAACACAGAGCTTCACGAAAATTATATAAAAGGAGAAAGAAAAGAAAAACCGATTTATTAAAACTGTTGATAGAAAATGGTTTTTGTCCTTTGACTAATGATGAGCTATTAATGTGGTCTGTGTATAAAAAAGGGCAAGAAATGAAATATCCAACAACCAATTTTGAATTTTCAGAATGGTTGAAAATAAATCCTTATGAAGTTAGAGCAAAAGCTATAAATCAAATTGTTACAAAACAAGATTTAGGAAGAGCTTTGTATCATATGTGCCAAAGAAGAGGTTTCAAAAGTGGTAGAAAAGATGCTGATGCAGGTAAGGATTTAGAGCAATACAGAAAAGAGCAAGCTATTTTAGAACAAAATAGTTTTAAAACTTTAGGAGAATATTATTTTGACTTGTTACAAAATGATAAAAAAGTTAGGAAAACAAAATTTAGTGCTGATGATCAAGAAGTAAATTCTTCTAGAATTAGTTATGTTGAGGAATACAATATTCTAATGAAATCTCAAAACGTAAGGAAAGAATTATCAGATGCTTTTTTTGATGCTATTTTTTTTCAAAGACCTTTAAAATCTCAAAAAGGAGCAGTTGGAAAGTGCACTTTAGAAAAATCAAAAGCACGTTGTCCTATAAGTCATCCTTTGTTTGAAGAATTTAGAATGTTTCAATATTTGAATTCTATCAAAGTAAAAGAACAAAATAATGATAAGTTTGTTTTTCTTTCAGAACATCCAGAGTATTACAAAATTGCGAAAGATAAATTTTACAGAGTTAGTGCAAAAAATTTCAAGTTTGTTGATATTTCAAAAAGTATCAATACAGTTGCTAAGAGAGAAAGTTTGTTTTTTGAATTTAATTACAATGATAAATATCCTATTGTAGGAAGTCCAACAATTAGTAAATTAATTGAAGTTTTTGATGCAGAAGATTGGACAGATTGTAAAAAACAACTTGTTTCAAAATATAAAAAGCAAGACAATAAAAATGTTGATGATTTAGTAGATGAATTATGGCATTCGTTATTTTTTTCAGGCGATTTTGTAAATGACATTACTTCTGAGAAAGTGAAAAATTTCATAAGAACTCGATTTGATATTTCAGAAGATAAAATTAATTACTATGAAGGAATCAATTTAAAACAAGGATATTCTTCATTAAGTAAAAAAGCTATAGGCAAAATTTTACCATTTTTAGAAAGTACCATTATTTATCCTTATGCGGTTTTCTTTGCGAATATTGATGCTATAATTGGAAAAGATAAATGGAATCAAAATAAAGAATTCATTCAAGATACCATCATTGATATTATTTCCAATTATAAAACTCAAACGTTAAAAATTGACGTTGTAAATGGTTTGGTTGGCGATTTTATCAAAGAATATGATAATTCCAATTTCGATTATATTTTAGATGAAACCGATAAAAAAAATGTAGCTGAAAAAACCAAGTTATTCTACGGTAAGTATGAATGGGAAAAAATGTCAGACGAAACAAAAACTGAATTGTTAGCCGAAATTGAAAATGAATTTCAGCAACAATTAAGAAAAAGAAGATTTGGCGGTTATTATTTACCAAAACCAAGAGTTGATGAAATTATAAAAAACTTTTTAATTCAAGAATATAAAGTTTCAAAAGAACAAGCGGATAAATTGTATCATCCTTCTGCTATGGATGCTTATCCGCAAAGTCAAGATGGTTTTTTAGGATTGCCTTTTACCAATTCTATTAAAAATCCAATGGCAATGCGAACGTTGTTTTATTTAAGAAAATTGGTAAATTCTTTACTTAAAGAAGGTAAAATAGCTCCGGATACAGAAATAATTATTGAATTAGCCAGAGAATTAAATGATAAAAACAAACGCCTTGCAATTGAAAGATGGCAACGTGAACGTGAAAATGAAAATAAAAAGTATAGAGAAAAACTAGAAGAGTTTGCAAGAGACACCAACTCTGTCGTAACAGAATCAGATGTTATCAAATATAGATTGTGTCAAGAGCAAAACGGAATTTGTTTTTACACAAATAAAACCATTAATTGTGAAAAATTATTAGGTTCAAATCCGCAATTTGATATAGAACACACCTTTCCTCGAAGCAAATCTTTCGATAATTCTATAGCAAATAAAACGTTAGCAGAAAAAGCATTCAATCAAATTAAAGGTAATAGAATTCCGCAAGACATTAATGATGGAAATTATAAAGATAATTTCACTAACAATATTATAGTTTGGCAAAAAACTATTGAAGAATTAGAAGAAAAAATTGAACAACAAAAGTATTTTTCAAAAGTAGCGAGTACGGTTGAGCAAAAAAACAGAGCAATTCAACAACGTCATTACTTAAAACTAGATTTGGATTATTGGAAACAAAAAGTATATCGATTTACAGCAACTGAAATTAAACCCAATTTCAAAAACAGTCAATTGGTAGATACAGGAATAATCACTAAATATTCTGAATTGTTCTTAAAATCATTATTTCAAAGAGTTTTTCCAGCAAAAGGAACAATGGTTGCAGATGTAAGGAAGTCTTGGGGATTAGGAGAAAAAGATAGAAATTATCATTATCATCATGCCATTGATGCTGTGGTTTTAACGTGTATGGATAAAAGTATTCGAGATGGTTTAGCAGAAGCATTCAAAGAATCTGAAGAAAATAGATATCAAGACAAATTTAAAATTGCAAAACCTTGGCAAACCTTCACAGAAGATGTGAATCAATTGAAAGAAAACATCATAGTCATTCACAATCATAAAGATAAAATTGAAAAACAAACGAAAAAGAAATTACGAAAAAGAAATAAAATTCAATACGATAAACAAGGAAATGTAATTTATGAAAAAGGACAAGGAATAAGAGCTTCTTTGCATAAAGCTTCCTTTTTTGGGGCAATTGAAAGAGAAAATGAAAATTCAGAAAAAGTAATTTGGTTTGTAAAAAGAGATTGGGCAAGTAACATAAATGAGGCAAATCTTGAAAACATTGTTGATGAAGGTATTAAGCAAAGGATAAAGAAACACGGTTTAAAAAATGTCAGGACTGAGCAAGGTTTTATCTTATTACCAGAAGAAGATAATTTAAAAAGTATGCTAATTAAGAAAATTAGATTAAAAACAAAAAACAAAAATTTACCAAAAATTAAATCACAAAGTCACGTTTCACAGGGCAAACGAAAAGAATACAAAGAACATTATTATGCAACACTAGAAAACATTTTTGCTATGGCGATATATGAAACTGTGGATGGAAAAGGAAAACCACCTTATAAAACAATTTCAGCTTTTGAATTAGCTAAATTTAATCAAGGCGATAGTAAATTAGAAATGCCTGTTGAAAAAAATGTTGAAATTGTGCATAAGAAAACAAAAATGTTAATGCCTTTATCTAAAATTTTAAAGGTAAATCAAATGGCAATTTTTTATGAAAATAATCCAGAAGAACTAAAAACTATTTCTAAGCAGGAAATAAATAAACGACTTTTTAAAATTACAGAATTTGAAGGTGATGGTAGAATAAATTTACGTCATCATGCACAAGGTGGAGCTGATAAAGATTTAAAAGAAGAGTCATCATTAAATTTTGATAAACCTTCTCAAAAATTAAGAATTAGCTTGAGTAATGTAAAGGCAATTTATGAAGGAACAGATTTTATTTTGCATCCTTCTGGTAAAATTGATTTTTTATGAAACGTTTTGACTTTTCAATAAAATTTTGTTTAAGTTCAAAAAATTTAATTTTAATCCAGTCAAGGTAAAAATATCAGTATCAGGTAAAATTGAAAAATCATAAATTTTTAATTTCATTCTAATTATAAAAGAATGCTTTCTAATTTATAAGAATTAAATAAACGTTTATAATAAATGTAAACTAATTTATAGGAAATGCTTTCTAGTTATTAACAAACGTAAACTAGTTTACAAGAAACGTATATTAATTGTTAACAAATGCACACTTGTTATTTATAAATGCTTTCTAGTTATCAATAAACGTGTATTATTTTATAACAAACGTTTACTAATTTATAGAAAACGTAAACTAGTTGATAAGAAACGTAAACTCATTTTTAATAAATGCGAAATCTATTATAAGTATCTTTAAAAAAATTTTATAAAACATTAAATTATTTTAAAAAAACTAAAAAATAGTGTTTAATAATTTTTGAGTATTTCAACTTTTTTTTACATTTATTGCAAACTTTTAAATTTAAAAATAATGGCTAGAAAAAAATTAATTAGAGTACCTGATCTTGAAAAAGGAACTACTCGTTTGTCATCCGTGAAAAGTATTGACCCAGAAATTGATTTGGGAAATGGCATCACTGCCGCAAATTATGAAACGCAAATCAACCAATTGCGAACCAACTTAAACAAATACAATACTGCTTTGAGTGCCATAGACGATATGTATAATGATTGTATTGCTCAAATAGAGGTGGTGCGTGATTGGAATGACCGAGTATTAACGGGAGTGGCAACCAAATTTGGTAAAAATAGTTCGCAATATGAAATGGCTGGAGGTGTAAAAAAAAGTGAACGAAAAAAATCGAGTAGTAAACCAAAAGCATAAAAGCTATAAATCCCAATCTGAGTATTGGGATTTTTTATGATTTTTTATAAATGTTTTTTGATAACTACGTTCTTTGAAATACTGATTTATTGTCTTTAACAAGAAATTAATACTATAAAATGATTTTTCTCTGAGTTGGTCAATCATCTTACAAATTTTTATTCAAACATTTGTGAACTGTCCTTAAAATTCATCTTAGTTATGTATTTTTGGTATATATTTACATCACTTAAAATTAATAAATCATGTCAAGACAAAGCATCACCTTAGCCAATCAAAATGATGAATGGTTAAAACAGCAAGTAGCCAATGAGGAATTTGCCAGCAAAAGTGAAGCTGTAAATTATTTAATTCAGCAAGCAAGAAAGCAAGAGGATTATTATGAATTTGTTCGTATGAAAATTGAACTTGGAGAAAAGAGTGGGCTTGCAAAAAAGCAAACTAAAGAAGAAATGCTGGCTGAATTTAAAAAGAAGCTAAATGTATAATTACAATTTAAGTGAAAAAGCAAAAGAAGATTTACTAAGAATTTATGAATTTGGAAAAACTAAATTTGGGATAAACCAAGCTGATAAATATTTTGAAATGATGCATTCATGTTTTGAAAAAATTGCTTCAAATCCATATATGTTTCCTGCTGTACCAAATATTAAAAAAAATTATTACAAATGTGTTTGTGGTGTTGATGCAATTTATTATTAGATAAAAGAAGAAACAATTGTAATTAGTGCAATTATAGGAAGACAAGACTTTGAAATTGAAAGTTTAGTTCTTTGACATGAGGTTCTTCAAACTCTTAAACAGCCAAACCACAACTGAAAATCTCCCGATTTTCACCAACTGATTTTCAGTTGTGGTTTGATTAAAGATTAGAAAACACGATATTTAAAGGGGGTACAATACGAATAAAATGTAAGTTGTGGTTTGATTAAAGATTAGAAAACACGATATTTTTTACAAATTTCAAAGCCCTATCAAATGGTTGTGGTTTGATTAAAGATTAGAAAACACGATATTATTGATTATAATAAACTTTTCGTCTAAATGGTTGTGGTTTGATTAAAGATTAGAAAACACGATATTTGAAAGTTTCTTTGTATTCGATACTGTTTGGTTGTGGTTTGATTAAAGATTAGAAAACACGATATTCTTCCACAAGATAGCCCAAACAATCTAATAGTTGTGGTTTGATTAAAGATTAGAAAACACGATATTTGTATACTTTGTTGTAATTAATGTGGTATCGTTGTGGTTTGATTAAAGATTAGAAAACACGATATTTATCACCAAGAAACGCACACAGATGCACAAGTTGTGGTTTGATTAAAGATTAGAAAACACGATATTATTTAATGAAGATGGAAGCGTAAAAGGTTAGTTGTGGTTTGATTAAAGATTAGAAAACACGATATTAAAAAAAGGGGGCTTGAGCAAAAACCACGCGTTGTGGTTTGATTAAAGATTAGAAAACACGATATTTGTTGCCTTAATTGTTTGCATTGGTGACGCGTTGTGGTTTGATTAAAGATTAGAAAACACGATATTAAAGGCAATATTATCCGTAGGTCTGTAATGGTTGTGGTTTGATTAAAGATTAGAAAACACGATATTAAAGGCAATATTATCCGTAGGTCTGTAATGGTTGTGGTTTGATTAAAGATTAGAAAACACGATATTCGAAATTATAATTTTCCCAAATGAGCAGGAGTTGTGGTTTGATTAAAGATTAGAAAACACGATATTAAATCGTCTATCAGGACTTTCTTCTGCTCGGTTGTGGTTTGATTAAAGATTAGAAAACACGATATTCACTTGCCCATATTTAGCAAACTGGAATACGTTGTGGTTTGATTAAAGATTAGAAAACACGATATTGTTTTTGCGTTAATTTTGTTGGTCAGTCAAGTTGTGGTTTGATTAAAGATTAGAAAACACGATATTCAATAATTGTTTGCTTTGTATTTTTTTCAAGTTGTGGTTTGATTAAAGATTAGAAAACACGATATTCATCAGCGAGTAAGTCATCAGGACTTAGTGGTTGTGGTTTGATTAAAGATTAGAAAACACGATATTCACTCGTTTAGGTTCTCTTTCTGATGCTTTGTTGTGGTTTGATTAAAGATTAGAAAACACGATATTGAATGGATGAAAAGTTTTAATTTTACTCCAGTTGTGGTTTGATTAAAGATTAGAAAACACGATATTAAAAAAGCGTTAGAAAACTGTATATAATCGGTTGTGGTTTGATTAAAGATTAGAAAACACGATATTAAACAAGCGCTTTACGAAAAATTAGCAGTGGTTGTGGTTTGATTAAAGATTAGAAAACACGATATTCCAACACCGCAAGTAGTTACTAATAATTGGTTGTGGTTTGATTAAAGATTAGAAAACACGATATTAAACTTTTTTTGATGTGTTTTTATTGGTTAGTTGTGGTTTGATTAAAGATTAGAAAACACGATATTTTTCTTTATCAGTTTCATAGTCTAAATTGGTTGTGGTTTGATTAAAGATTAGAAAACACGATATTAAATCAATAAATTATGACACTTACAAACAGTTGTGGTTTGATTAAAGATTAGAAAACACGATATTATTACAAAAGAAAAGGCGAACACTCCGTTAGTTGTGGTTTGATTAAAGATTAGAAAACACGATATTATTTTCTTTCAATGTTGTAGCACGGTTAGAGTTGTGGTTTGATTAAAGATTAGAAAACACGATATTTTGGGGTTATTTTCAATGGAGAAGATAACCGTTGTGGTTTGATTAAAGATTAGAAAACACGATATTATCTTGTAACTTTTTAGGAGAAATATGATAGTTGTGGTTTGATTAAAGATTAGAAAACACGATATTTCATAATACTCGTGCATTTGACACCTTTTGGTTGTGGTTTGATTAAAGATTAGAAAACACGATATTAAAACTACTTATTAAAAGATGGCATTTACAGTTGTGGTTTGATTAAAGATTAGAAAACACGATATTGCAAAATAATTGCAAACCCACCATTTACAAGTTGTGGTTTGATTAAAGATTAGAAAACACGATATTTTGATAGTTATGTGCCATACGAGATTTGCAGTTGTGGTTTGATTAAAGATTAGAAAACACGATATTGTTTTTTGTTAAAGGAGACTACGAAGGAAGGTTGTGGTTTGATTAAAGATTAGAAAACACGATATTTGGGATAGTATTAGAAATGCTCCCTACACGTTGTGGTTTGATTAAAGATTAGAAAACACGATATTATTTAGGTTATTTAATGCCAACCGAC